>Ga0302288_1001225_pt1 | contig 17127 bp, 14 predicted proteins | sample III_Fen_N1_1_FD_194549 | JGI IMG/M metagenome (GOLD analysis project Ga0302288, IMG submission 194549) | Peat permafrost microbial communities from Stordalen Mire near Abisko, Sweden - III_Fen_N1_1 | ecosystem: Environmental > Terrestrial > Soil > Wetlands > Permafrost | place: Sweden: Abisko...
AGAGGAAAAGATGGCAAAATTCGTATTTTCAGGATGCGTGATAATGCGTTAAGAATGCAGGATTCATGCGCCGGTACTATGATGGCTCAACTTCCTATCGAAAAGTTTGAAGAAGCCGTGCTGAAAGCGGTGAAACTCAACGAGCGTTTTATTCCCCCCTACGAATCGGGAGCATCTTTGTACATTCGTCCTTTTTTATTCGGAACAGGACCTCAGGTTGGTGTAAAGCCAGCCACCGAATACCTGTTTATTGTATTTGTAACTCCGGTTGGACCTTATTTTAAAGGTGGTTTTCAAACTACCCCTTTCGTTATTATGCGTGAATTCGACCGCTCTGCACCGCTTGGTATGGGAAAATACAAAGTGGGTGGTAACTACGCGGCAAGTTTGGTGGCTGGTGAAAAAGCACATGAATTAGGCTATTCTAATATCTTTTACCTTGATGCAAAAGAAAAAAAATATATTGATGAGTGTGGTGCTGCTAATTTTTTTGGTATTAAAAATAATACATATGTAACTCCTCAGTCTTCATCAATATTACCTTCGATAACTAATAAAAGTTTGATGGTGTTAGCTAAAGATTTGGGAATGAAAGTGGAACAACGTCATGTACCAGTAGAAGAATTGTCCACTTTTGAAGAAGCCGGAGCTTGTGGAACTGCGGCTGTGATAAGCCCAATTGAACGTATTGATGATTTTGATATGAAAATTACTTATATGTTCGCCAAAGATGGTAAACCGGGTCCGGTTTGTGATAAACTGTACAATAAATTGCGTGGAATTCAGTATGGTGATGAGCCGGATACACATGGCTGGGTGACAGTTGTTGCCCCCTAACCCCCTAAAGGGTAATTTCATTATCCAATATTATTAAAATTATACATCTTCAAGTTCTCCGCCAATTGGCGGAGATTTAGGGGCATTTTAATATGATTCAAAAATCAGATGTTTTTCCTATAGGTCAGATTATCAAACCACATGGTGTGAATGGTGAAATGTCATTTTCATTTACAAGCGATGTGTTTGACAATGAGGATGTGCCTTATTTTATATTTGATATGCAGGGAATTCTGGTGCCTTTTTTTCTGGAAGAATATCGGTTTAAAGGGAGTACCACCGGATTATTGAAACTGGATGGAATAACTACTGATGAGCGAGCTCGCGAATTTGCCGGTCTGACCATTTATCTGCCCAAAAGTTATCTTGAAAAAGTGGAAGATACTGAAATAGAACTTGATTATTTTGCAGGTTTTAGCTTGATAGATGCTGAAAAAGGGTTGCTGGGCGTGATTTCAGAAGTGGATCAAACCACTGATAATGTGCTTTTTGTTATTCCAACCAAAGATGATGAACTGCTGATTCCGGCAGGAGAGGAGTACATTCAGGAAATTGATCACGACAAGAAAATTATTTATGTAAAGCTTCCTGAAGGTTTATTGGATTTGTAATTCCTATTTCTGTTTCGGCTACTTGATAGCCATAGAATACACGATATCTTTCACCCATTTTGCCCACTCTGCCTGACTTTTTGATTTATCAAATGTTTCCCAAGGAATTTTTTTTCCTATACGGATAGTAAAATGGTTGCCTTTTTGTTTAAACATTTCATCAGGCAAATACATCATTTCAATGTTGATTTTAATGTGAAGGAATTTTCGGATTCTTGCCAGGTTGTAGAAGAAGCTGGAATTTCTCCCATCGAAATAAATTGGGATAACATCCCGCTGATATTGAATAGCTTTAGTAATGAAGTTTTTTTTCCATTCTAAATCAACAATTTTTCCGTTTATTTTTCGTGAGCATATTCCTGCCGGATATGTAACTAAATGATTGTCTGATTCATATAATTTTTGCATCATTTCTGCATGTTCTTTGCTTTGTGCTCCGGTTTTGTTTACCGGTACAAACATATCCCGCATAGGATGGAGATTCATCATTAAGTCGTTTGAGAAAAAGCGGACTTTGCTATCATACTCTTTTCCAAGCAAATAGCCGGTGGCAATACCATCTAAACCTCCAAGAGGGTGATTGCTTGCAAAAATATATCTACCGCCTTTTGGAGGCAGGTTCTCAATTCCGTCAATTTCAGTTGTGACTTTCAGGTACTTGAATGCCGCTTCAATAAAATCAAGGTTTTTAAGATGTGGATTCTCTTTGAAAAATTGATTAAATTCATCTTCATGTACAATCCGACGCAAGTAATTAACAACAAATACTGGGATTCTTGTTTTTGGAGCTTTTTGCTTCAGCACCTGGGCAATATCAATATTTATAACTTTTTCTGAGCTCATAAATGATGTTGTTAGTCTTATTGTGTTGGAATTTAGTCGGATGTGTTAGGTCTTTTGCATTTTATATACAATTTCTTTTACCCATTGAGCCCATTGTGACTGGCTTTTTGATTTATCAAAAGTTTTCCACGAAATCGGTTTTCCAATGCGAATGGTGAAATGTTTTCCTTTTTGTTTAAACATTTCGTCGGCCAAGTAGAGCATTTCGATATTTAATTTTATTCCCAAAGAGTTACGAATTTTGGAAAGATTGTAGAAAAAATTCGAGTTCTTTCCTTCGAAATAAATGGGGACTATATCTCGTTGATATTGAATAGCTTTACTGATAAAACTTTTTTTCCATTCCAAATCAATAATTTCTCCGTGTACTTTTCGGGAACACATTCCTGCAGGAAATGTAATCAGATGATTGTTTGATGCGAAAAAGTTTTGTAGTGTTTCAGCATGAGTCTTGCCTTGTGATCCTACTTTGTTTACCGGAATGAACATTTCACTCAGAGGTTGAACGTACATAAGTAAATCGTTTGCAAATAGTTGTACTTTTTCTGCATATTCTCTACCCAATAATAAACCTATTGTCAAACCATCAAGACCACCCAGTGGGTGATTGCTTGCAAAAATATATTTTCCATCTGTAGCAGGTAAATTTTCCGTTCCTTCGATGCTGGTGCTGACATCGAACATGCGAAGGCTTGCTTCGATAAATTCAAGGTTCTTTTTTCCTTCGGTTTCTTTAAATAATTGATTGAACTCTTTCTCGTGAATGATTCGACGTAAATAATTGATGATGAATTTAGGAAATTTAGTTTTAGGTGCTTTGTTTTTTAATATCTTTTCTATGTCGATATTTATTGGTTTTTTAGAACTCATTAGGCATATTGTTTAATTCTGTAGTCTGCAAATGTACGAAAAATGCTTATATCACAAAAGCTTGTTTGATTTGTTCTGATTTTGATGGTCTTAAATTTAATGAATAAATGAAAGTTTTACACAATTATCCCCCACTTTTATTTATTTTTTCATTCATTCATTTATTTATTGTTTTAATTGTCATATATACAATTAGATAATCACTATTTTCCCCATGAAATTATTGTTTAGAATTTGTTGATAACGCATTTAAAATGCTTGTTTTTGTGTTTTAAACTTGTTGATAAATTTTTTGTGGGGAATTGTGGGGAATTTGAAATTATTTCTATACTTTTACCGTTGAAAAATTGAATTCAATTTATTATGTCAACATTTATAGGTAAATACGAAGCAAAAGCTGATGTAAAGGGGAGAATCTTTATTCCTTCCGCTTATCGGAAATTATTGCCTGATGGTGAGAGAGAAAGAGTTGCGATGCGCAAAGATGCCGAGAACGACTGTTTTGTTATTTTCCCGGAACATGTGTGGACTAAAAAGTTGGATGATTTCAAATCAAAACTTGATGAATGGAATCCAACTGATCAGCTTTTGCTTATGCAGTTTGCTTCTGAAGCAGAGTGGTTGGATATTGATTCTCAGGGTCGTGTGTTGATTTCGAAAAAGAACCTTCAGGCAATTGGAGTTGAGAATGCCGAAGTTTTGTTTGTGGGAATGATTGACCGTTTTGCTATTTGGAGTAAAGGACGCTACGATCAAGCTAAAATGTCGCCTTCAGATTTTGCAGCATTATTGAAAGAGAGAATGATGAAACCCATACCCGCAAAAGGAGAATAAAATTGGTTTAGCCAATTTGTTGATATGAAAAAACAAGGTAAAAATAAACAGTTAGAAATTAATTTGAACTCTCCGCAATTTATCCCGACATTAACTGGTGGAGTTGAGGCTTCTCTTGTTTACCATACTCCGGCATTGCTAAATGAAACCATCGACGGCTTAAATTTGAAATCCGATGGTGTTTATGTTGATGTGACTTTTGGTGGTGGTGGGCACTCGCGTGAGATTTTATCACGACTTGGACCGAATGCAAAATTGCTTGGATTTGATCAGGATGAGGATGCTGTAAAGAATGTGCTTGATGATGAGCGTTTTATATTTGTCAGAAGTAATTTTCGTTATTTGACAAATTTTCTACGTTACCACAATATTGAGAAAGTAGATGGGATTTTGGCAGATTTGGGTGTTTCCTCGCACCATTTTGATGAGGCTGAACGTGGTTTTTCTTTTCGTTTTGATGGAGCGTTGGATATGAGGATGAATACAAAATCGCCATTAACTGCTGCTGTTCTGCTTAATACATATTCCGAGGAACAATTGGCAGATGTGTTTTATTTGTATGGTGAATTACATAATTCCCGGAAAATAGCCAGAACAATTGTGAATGCCCGTACATCGAACCCGTTTGATCGTATTTTTCCTTTTATTGAAGTGCTGAAACCATTTTTCGGGCGTGAGAAAGAGAAAAAAGATATGGCACGGGTGTTTCAGGCTCTTCGTATTGAAGTAAACAAAGAAATGGATGTGCTAAAATCTTTGTTGGAGCAAAGCTTATCTGTTTTAAAACCGGAAGGTCGGTTGGTAGTTTTGACCTATCATTCTCTCGAAGATCGCTTGGTAAAGAATTTTATACGCAGTGGTAATTTTGAAGGAAAAATTGAGAAAGACTTTTACGGGAATGTACTTGCTCCAATGAAAGCGGTGAATAATAAGGTTATAATTGCAGATGAGGCTGAAATTAACAAAAATCCGCGTGCAAGAAGTGCAAAATTAAGAGTAGCGGAATTGAAAGTTTTTTAAGTAGTTACAAGTTACAAGAGTTTTTTGATTGAATACTACTTTTTTAAAAACAGATTATTAAATATCTCGAATTGCTTAAGTTTATATAAATTATTAATTGTAAATTTCTAATTATTAGTTGATTACATGTCTTGGATAAAAAAAATAACAGATGCCATTATTGGAAGTGAAGATTTCTCGGATTTAAAATCGAGTTCTCTTCGTGATGTAATAAATGGGAACATTCTGACTAAAAGGTTTATTCAGAAGCAATACGGATTGATTATTATGATTGCTGTATTAGCTTTTTTATATGTGGACAATAGATATTATTGCGAAACTCAATTGGCCAAAGAAATTGAGATGAAAAAGAAAATTCAGGATTTGAAATATGAATCTCTGACCATTTCGGCAGAGTTAATGCAGGAGAGTCGTCAGTCAAATGTATTGAATTTGATTAATCAGAGAGGAGTAAAGCTAGTTAGGACTTCCACTCCACCTATTGTAATTGAAGATAGCATAGAGAAAAAATAATGGCAGATAAACGCAAAGATATTGTCCTTCGATTTGGCATAGTTTATACCATAATATGCCTTTCTTTTGTGGCGGTTATTTATAAGATAGTTGTCATTCAAACTGTTGAGCGTGAAAGATGGATGTCTTTAGCCGCACAAAATGTTAAGACAGACATTGCCGTAAAACCAAACAGAGGAAATATTTATGCTTGCGATGGTCGTTTAATGGCTAGCTCCATACCTACCTATTATGTTTATATGGATTTACGGGTTCCTGCTTTGCATAATCCGTCACCACGAAAAAAAACTGGAACTCTTTTCGAAGATAATGTGGATTCTGTGTCTATTTATCTTTCCAGTTTTTTCAAAGATAAAGCTCCAAACGAATATCGCAACATGTTGAAAGCGGCTTTTGCTCACCAAAATGCCAGTCTTCAGTTGATTCCCCGAAGAATATCCTATTCAGAATTAAAACAACTGAAAACGTTACCGCTTTTCCGTTTGGGAAGAAATAAGAGTGGTTTGGTGACTAAGGAACTTTTCAAGCGTGTTCGACCATTTGGTTCGCTTGCAGCAAGAACAATTGGAGATATTTATGCCGACGAATCGAAAGGTGGTAAAAACGGATTAGAATTGTATTTCAACTCTCAATTGTTGGGAACGCCGGGTATTTCCACTCGTCAGAAAGTTGCAAATGCATATATGGAGACTGTGCAGGTAGAGCCGATTGATGGGATGGATATTAATACAACTTTGGATATTGATATGCAGGATATTTGCGAAAAAGCGTTGGTTGACAGTATGAAATCATTTGATGCAGGTTCTGGTTACGCTATTTTGATGGAGACTCAAAGTGGAGAAGTAAAAGCAATTGTAAATATGCAGCAAAACAAAGATAAAACTTATAGTGAAAACAGAAATGGTGCTGTTTCCGATCAAGTTGAACCGGGCTCTACGTTTAAAGTTATGTCGTTAATTGCATTGCTGGATGATGGAAAAGCAAAAATCAATGATATGATTGAAACCGGTAACGGGCTTTATAGTTATGGTGGACGTGTGATGAAAGATCATAACGCTAATAAAGGTGGTTACGGTAGAATTTCATTGGCTCAAGCCATTCATGCATCTTCAAACGTGGGTGTTTCACGGTTCGTTGTTAATGCTTATGGTCACAATCCATCAGAATATGTCAACAAGCTTTATTCGATGAAGCTTAATGAGAAAATGAATTTGGAGATTCCCGGAACAGCTTCTCCACAAATTCGTCATCCGAGCGATAAGGTTCATTATTGGTCTGCCACTACACTTCCTTGGATGTCAATTGGTTATGAAACACAAATCCCGCCTATTTATACGTTGGCTTATTTTAATGCCATTGCCAATAATGGAAAATTTATACGTCCATTTTTTGTTAAATCAATCAGTAAAAACGGTCAGATAATTAAAACCTTTCAAACAGAAGTTATAAAAGAGGCTATTTGTAAACCCACAACGTTACGCGATGTGCGTGAAGTATTATTGGGGGTGATTGAAGATAAGCAGTATGGCACCGCACAAAACATGAAATCGAGATATGTTCGCATTGCCGGTAAAACCGGAACAGCGCAGATTTCGAAAGGTGCTGGAGGTTATAAAACCGGAGGAACAACCCATCAGGTTTCGTTTTGTGGCTATTTCCCTGCTGATAATCCCCAATATACTTGTATAGTTGTGATTCGTGAACCACGAATTGGATACCCATCGGGAGGAAAAATGGCTGGTTCTGTTTTTAAAAGTATAGCAGAACAAGTAATGGCAATGCGGTCGGATACAAAACCATCTGATTTTGCCAACGATACACTTTACACAGCACCAATAGCACCTTATGCAAAAGTTGGTTATTACAAAGCCTTGAATAATGTATTGACTGAATTAAATATGTCATTACAACCAAATTCAACCGATTGGGTGAAAACATTTACTGAAGAAAAAAAGATTAGAGTTGAACCGTTTAAAATACCTGGAAACGTTGTACCGAATTTGCAAGGAATGGGAGCTAAAGATGCGGTTTTTTTGGCTGAACGGTTGGGATTAAGTATTCAGGTTCAGGGATGTGGAAAAGTTGTGTCGCAGAATCTTCAACCAGGAATTGCAGTCAAAAAAGGAACAATTATTAAAATTAATCTTCAATAATCAATTTCGAATTAAAAAATTGACAATTATGATATTGACTGATATATTGCAAAATGTTATTTTGCGAAAAACGATAGGTGATATTGAAATTGATATTAATAGTATCCATTTTGATTCACGTAAAGTGGAAACAGGTTGTGTGTTTGTAGCTACCCGTGGAACGGCTTCAGATGGACATCAATATATATCGATGGCTATTGAAAAAGGAGCAAAAGCAATTGTTTGTGAGGAAATTCCTATTGAAATAAATTCAACTGTAACTTATGTGACAGTTGACAATAGTTCGGATGCTCTGGGAAAAATGGCTTCGGCATGGTACGGTTTTCCTTCGTCAAAACTCATCTTGGTTGGAGTTACCGGTACAAACGGAAAAACAACTATTGCGACTTTATTATATCAGCTTTTCCGTCAGTTGGGACATAAATCGGGCTTGCTTTCAACTGTTTGCAATTATGTGGATGATTTGGCGGTTGAAGCCACTCATACTACACCCGATGCATTGGCCTTGAATGAATTATTGGCACAAATGGTTACAGCTGGTTGCAAATATGCATTTATGGAAGTGAGTTCACATTCGGTGGATCAACGTAGAATTGCAGGATTGGAATTTGATGGTGGAATTTTTACCAATATTACCCGCGATCATATTGATTATCACTTAACTTTCGAGAATTATCTGAAAGCTAAAAAACAATTTTTCGATGAACTTCCAGCTGATGCTTTTGCACTTACTAATGCCGATGACAAAAATGGATTGGTAATGCTTCAAAATTCGAAAGCTAAAAAATATACCTATTCGCTTCGTTCGATGGCCGATTTCAAAACACGCATTTTGGAACATGGTTTTGAAGGTATGCTGTTGGATATGAACGATAAAGAGGTGAATGTTTCGTTTATCGGAAAATTCAATGCCAGTAATTTATCAGCTGTTTTTGGAGCAGCCGTTTTGCTCGGACAGGATGAAATGGAAGTGTTGAGGATTATCAGCTCGTTACATTCGGTTTCCGGAAGGTTCGAGACATTGCATTCTCCTTCGGGATACACTGTCATTGTTGATTATGCGCATACTCCCGATGCATTGACCAATGTAATTAGTACCATTAATCAGATTTTGCAAGGCAATGGGCGGTTAATAACGGTAGTTGGTTGCGGTGGAAACCGTGACAAAGGGAAACGTCCGATGATGGCGCGTGAAGCAGTGAATGGAAGCTGGAAAGCTATTTTGACTTCGGATAATCCTCGATTTGAAGAGCCTCAGGATATTTTAAACGATATGCTGGCAGGTTTGGATGTAGTTGAAAAGGCAAAAAGTCTAACTATTGTTGACCGAAAAGAAGCAATTCGTACAGCGTGTGCATTGGCTCAGGTTGGCGATGTGGTTTTGGTTGCAGGAAAAGGACACGAAGACTATCAGATTATTCAGGGAGTAAAACACCATTTCGACGATAAAGAAGAAGTAAAAGCTTGTTTTTAGATAATCTAATTTCTTAAAAGTAAAAATTAATTGTGAATTATTAATTATTAATTATGAATTAATATGCTGTACCATTTATTCCAATATCTAGAAAAATTATTCACTTTTCCCGGAGCTCACTTATTTAATTATATATCATTCAGAACCGGGTTGGCATTTATTCTAGCACTATTACTTTCAACCATGTTTGGACGAAGAATAATTGATTATTTGCAAAAGAAACAAATTGGTGAAACTATTCGTGACCTAGGACTCGAAGGGCAAATGAGCAAAAAAGGAACGCCGACAATGGGTGGTATTATCATTATTATTGCCATACTTGTCCCTACACTTTTATTAGCAAATCTTACAAATACGTATGTTTTGCTAATGTTGACAACTACAATATGGCTCGGTTTAATTGGCTTTTTGGATGACTATATTAAGGTTTTTCGTAAGAATAAAGAAGGGTTGAGTGGACGTTTCAAAATTGTTGGTCAGGTAGGTTTAGGCATAATTGTAGGCATGACAATGTATTTAAGTACCGATGTGGTTATCCGAGAAAATATTGAGGAAAAAGGACTAAATCAGCGTGTTGAGAATGTTCATTATGCAAAAAAAGATGTGAAATCGACCAAAACTACCATTCCGTTTGTAAAAAATAATAACTTGAATTATGCAGATGCCTTCAAATGGGCGGGTGACAAAGCACAGAGATATGGTTGGATTTTATTTGTATTTGTTGCTATTTTTATTGTTACAGCCATTTCAAATGGAGCCAATTTGACTGACGGTTTAGATGGACTGGCCACCGGATCTTCAGCAATTATGGGGGTAATTCTTGGTATTCTTGCTTATGTTTCGGGTAATATTAATTATGCCGGATACCTGAATATCATGTATTTACCCGGAACAGGTGAATTGCTGATTTTTGCCGGTGCATTTATTGGTGCAACTATCGGTTTTTTGTGGTACAATGCGTTTCCGGCTCAGGTTTTTATGGGTGACACTGGTAGTTTGACATTGGGTGGTATTATTGCTGTTTTTGCTATTGCTATCCGTAAAGAGCTGTTGATTCCTATTTTGTGCGGTGTATTTATTATCGAAAATCTATCAGTAGTGCTACAGGTAAGTTATTTTAAATATACAAAAAAACGTTTTGGCGAAGGTAAACGAATCTTTAAGATGACGCCTTTGCATCATCATTATCAAAAACCGGGAAATGCAGGTTTTCAGGCAATTTTCCAAAAGCCAATTCAAGCAATGCCTGAATCTAAAATTGTAATTCGGTTTTGGATTGTTGGAATAATTTTGGCGGCAATTACAATTATTACATTGAAAATAAGATAGAAGAAAACCCCTAACCCCTAAAGGGGAACTGGGCAAGTTTAGTTTTTTCGAAAATATATCAATACAAAAGTAACTTAATTCCCCTTTTGGGGTTATGGGTCGTTTATGAAAAAAATAGTAATTCTTGGCGGTGGTGAAAGTGGAGCAGGAGCAGCCGTTTTAGCAAAGAAACAAGGCTTTGATGTTTTTCTTTCCGACTTGTCGGAGATTAAACCAGAATACAAGGTGCTGCTTGACAACCATGAAATTGTTTGGGAAGAAAAACAACATACCGAGCTGATTATTTTAAATGCAGATGAAATTGTAAAGAGCCCGGGAATACCAGATAAAGCTCCGCTCATTAAGAAACTTCATGCATTGGGAACTCCGATAATTTCAGAAATAGAATTTGCCGGACGTTACACAAAGGCAAAAATGATTTGCATTACAGGAAGTAACGGTAAAACTACCACAACAATGTTGGTATATCATATTCTGAAAAATGCCGGGTTGAATGTAGGGTTGGCCGGAAATGTAGGTCAAAGTCTGGCATTACAGGTTGCAAATGATTCTTTTGATTATTATGTGGTGGAACTGAGTAGTTTTCAGCTGGATGGAATGACCGAATTTAAAGCGGATATTGCCATTCTGCTAAACATTACTCCGGATCATTTGGACCGGTATGACTATAATTTCCAGAATTATGTAGATTCTAAATTCAGGATTACCCAGAATCAAACAGAAGAGGATGCATTTATTTTTTGGGAGAATGATCCGGTTATTCTGGCAGAATTGAAAAAAAGAAACATACATTCAGCCATGTACCCCTTTGCCATTGAACGGAGTGAGAAAACAAAGGCATTTATTGAGCAGGATGAAATGATTATAAAAACTCTTAAAACTCTATTTACCATGCCCACTTCAGAATTAGCATTGCAAGGTATCCATAACACTTACAATTCGATGGCAGCCGGATTAGCCGCTTCAATTGTAAATGTTCGTAAAGAGAGTATTCGTCAGTCATTACAGGATTTTCAGGGTGTTGAACACCGACTGGAATATGTAGCGACAGTAAAAAATGTACGATTTGTAAATGATTCAAAAGCCACCAATGTAAACTCTTGCTGGTATGCACTTCAAAGCATGAAAACGCCAGTTGTGCTTATTTTGGGAGGAACTGATAAAGGAAATGATTATTCTGAAATAGAAGAACTGGTTAGCGGAAAAGTAAAAGGATTGATTTTTATGGGATTGGATAATTCTCCTTTGCATAAGTTTTTTGATGGAAAAACAACTAATATTGTTGATGTAAAATCGATGGAAGATGCTGTAAATGAGGCTTACAAATTATCTGAGGAGGGCGATACGGTGTTGCTTTCACCATGTTGTGCCAGTTTCGATTTGTTTAAAAACTATGAAGATCGCGGACGACAATTTAAAAGTTGTGTGAGAAATCTATAATAGTTGTAAGTTATCAGTTGATAATGAAACTTACTAAGTCTTTTGACTCAAGATTAATGAGATATGGAAAACTTACTTAAAAAATATTTGAAAGGTGACGCAACCCTGTGGATTGTGTTTATAGGTCTGTGCATACTTTCGTCCATCGAAATGTACAGTGCCTCAAGTACATTAGCATATAAAGCGTCTAATCATGCCATACCAATGCTTCGCCACGTCACATTCTTATCATTAGGAGCGTTGTTTGCATTTTTTGTACATCTTGTTCCCTATCGCTTTATTCGTATTTTTTCATATCTGAGTCTTTTTCTGTCATTTTTGTTACTGATTCTTGTCTTATTTAAAGGTCAGAGCACTAACGATGCTGCTCGTTGGATTTCTATTGGAGGTTTTCAGTTTCAACCTTCCGAAATGGCTAAACTGTCTGTGATTATTGTGGCTGCCGATTTGATATCCAGAATAAAAGATAATAAAGAGAACGAAAAGATTTACTTCATTAATGTGCTTATCATGCTGGGTATTATTTGTCCGCTTATATTGCTCGAAAACTTTTCAACCGCATTTATTTTGTTTGTTGTGGTTTTCATTATGATGTTTATCGGACGTGTTTCGTTGATAAAATTAGGTGCATTGGCGGGTGGACTTGTACTGATACTTGTGCTCGGATTCGGAGCTGTGAAAGCTATTCCCAAAGAGTCAATGCCAAAAATGTTCGACCGTGCTTATACTTGGGTGGCTCGTATTGATCGTTATAAAACTGAGAAAAAAGACGATAAAGCTAAATATAGTATTACTGATGACAATCGTCAGGTACAATACGGACGAATTGCTATTGCCCGTGGTGGTGTATTCGGTGTAATGCCCGGAAACAGCGTAGAGCGTGATTTTTTACCACAAGCATATTCCGATTTTATTTATGCTATTATTTTGGAAGAAATGGGAATGATTGGAGGCATATTTGTTATTATACTTTATTTAATTCTTCTGTTTCGAGCCGGAAAAATTGCAACAACTTGTTCTTCCGTTTTTCCTGCAATAGTAGTAATAGGTTTGTCTTTAATGATTGTAATACAGACATTTATAAATATGTCGGTGGCAACCAGTTTAATTCCTGTTACGGGTCAACCTTTGCCATTGATTAGCCGTGGGGGAACATCCATTTTAATTACCTGCGTTTATTTTGGAATTATCCTCGGTATTACGCGTCAGATTAAGAGTGAGCAGCCTTACGAGGAAGAACCAGAACCTGTTGAGGATACCTTGCCGGTTGTGGAACTAGAAAGCCTTTAAATTGATTATTTTACGTATTTTTGTAAAAAAATAGTAGTATTTAGAATGCCCATTGAAAAATTACATATATGAAAAAAAAATTCATTATAAGTGGTGGTGGAACAGGAGGACATATTTTTCCGGCGATAAGCATAGCTAATGCACTGAAAAAACAACTTCCGGATGCGGATATTCTTTTTGTTGGAGCATTAGGTCGGATGGAAATGGAACGAGTTCCGGCTGCCGGTTATCCAATAGAAGGTTTGCCTGTTAGCGGTTTCGACCGTAAGAATATGCTCCGAAATATAAAAGTATTAGTGAATTTATTTCGGAGTTTGATATTGGCTCGCAAAATTATTCGTCGGTTTAAGCCCGATGCAGCTATTGGAGTTGGTGGTTATGCAAGTGCTCCAACACTTAGGGCTGCTGCTGCATTGGGAATTCCAACGATTATTCAAGAACAAAACTCATATGCAGGAGTAACCAATAAATTACTCGCAAAAAAGGCTAAATGTATTTGTGTAGCGTATGAAGGAATGGAAAAGTTCTTTCCGAAAGATAAAATAATACTTACTGGAAATCCGGTTCGTCAGGATCTATTTTCTGTAGCACCAAAAACAAAGGAAGCATACGATTTTTTCAATTTAGATCCCGAAAAGAAAACAATTTTAGTTGTAGGTGGAAGTTTGGGGGCAAGAACAATAAACCAAAGTATTATTGGAGGATTGAATAAATTAGCGAAAGCCGACAATGTTCAGGTAATATGGCAAACCGGGAAATTTTATGTCAAAGAAGCCCGAAAAGCGTCAGAGTGCTGTACATCTTCCGGTTTATTGGTTACTGATTTTGTTTCGCGCATGGATTTGGCTTATTCCATTGCCGATTTAGTGGTTTCGCGTGCCGGAGCAAGTTCTATTTCCGAACTTTGTTTACTCGCAAAACCAGTTATTTTGATCCCTTCGCCGAATGTAGCCGAAGATCACCAAACACAAAATGCCTTGGCTTTGGTTCGGAAAGATGCGGCAGTAATGATTAAAGACATTGATGCTAAAGAGCAATTGGTAGATAAGGCGTTGGAATTGATTGGAAATGAGGTCGAGTTGAAAAAGCTAAGTGAAAATATACTGAAACTTGCCGAAAAAAATTCGGCAGATAGAATAGCAAAGGAAATTTTGAAACGAATAGCCCCCTAAATTCCCACCTCTATACTCCGCAAACTGGTGGATACTTTCTCCAAATGGAGAAAGAAAAAGGAAAATGTTTTTTTTTGGACTTAAAAGAGATAGTTTATGACAATTGTAGAAATAAGGAAAAACGCTAACTTAAATTCCTCCCCACTGGGAAGGTTAGGTGGGGCTTTTACACAATATTATTTTTTGGGAATTGGTGGAATTGGGATGAGTGCCTTGGCTCGTTATTTTCATGCAAAGGGTCATCGGGTAGCCGGTTATGACCGTACCGAAACTAAACTGACTTCCGATTTGCAGGCGGAAGGAATTACCATCTGCTTTGATGAGGCAGTTGCCAATATTCCTGACAGATATACTAATCCCCATAATACTCTGATTGTTATAACTCCGGCTATTCCACAAAATCACCCACAACTCCTATATTTTCAGAGTAATAATTTTACGATTCAAAAACGTGCTCAGGTGTTGGGCGATATTACCCGTCAGAGCAAAGGTATTTGTATTGCGGGAACGCATGGAAAAACCACAACTTCCACTATTGCAGCGCATTTATTGTATCAGTCTCAGGTGTCGTGTAATGCATTTTTAGGGGGAATTGCAAATAATTATAATACAAATTTGTTGCTCTCTGCCGAAAGTAATCTGGTGGTGATTGAAGCCGACGAATATGATCGTTCGTTTCATCAACTTTCGCCTTATATGGCGGTAATAACATCTGCCGATCCCGATCATTTAGATATTTACGGTTCAGCCGAAGCTTTTCGGGAAAGTTTTGAATATTTCACCTCCCTAATTCGTACAGGAGGAGCATTGATTATGCGAAAGGGAATTGATGTTGTTCCACAATTACAAAAAGGAGTAAAGCTTTACACTTATTCCATGGACGAAGGCGGTGATTTCTGTGCCGAAAATATCCGAACCGTGAATGGCGAGATTCATTTCGATTTTGTGACTCCAACTGACCGTATTAATGATGTGCGTTTAGGAGTTCCGGTAAAGATAAATGTTGAGAATAGTGTTGCAGCTATGGCATTAGCCTGGTTGAATGGCGTAACAAATGAAGAAATTCGTACTGGAATTTCTTCATTTTCTGGTATTTATCGTCGTTTTAATATAGTGTATAAATCAGATAATATAGTTTACATGGACGATTATGCACATCATCCGAGCGAGTTGAAAGCCAGTATAACTTCAATTCGTGATTTGTTTCCTGGGCGTAAAATAACCGGTGTTTTTCAACCACATTTATATACTCGTACGCGTGACTTTGCTGCCGATTTTGCTGCTGCTTTGTCGCAGTTAGATGAATTGATACTGTTGGATATTTATCCGGCTCGCGAATTGCCCATTGAAGGTGTTAATTCTGACCTTATATTACGAGATGTTAAACTGGTAAATAAAACATTGTGCTCCAAGGAAAATCTATTACCTTTGCTGAAAGAAAAGAACTTAGATGTTCTGGTTACTTTTGGGGCAGGAGATATAGATAAATTGGTACCGTTGATTAAAGAACAGCTAAAGAAATTATCGATTAAATAATTTTCAATTTCCAATTTTTTATTAATTGATAATTGGAAATTAAGTAATTTTCAATTTCCATTTTTTTATTAATTGATAATTGGAAATTAAGTAATTGGATATTAAAATGAAACCTGTCTGGAAATATATACTGATAACATTTTTTACCACATTGATTTTGGGGTATCTAGTGTTTTCGGTTTGGTATTTTTCCGGTAGTGATAAGGAAAATGTATGTAAGCGACTCGATATTGAATTGGTTGATAGTACTAAAGTACAGTTAATTACACAAAAGGATATTGCCCAAATTCTAGAAGAAAGTAATTTAAATCCGATAGGAAAAACAATTAAATACATTCACACAGAGGATATTGAGAGATTGCTATATAAAAATCCAATGATTAAAGTGGCTGAATGTTATAAGACGCCATCTGGGATTGTGAATATAAGGATTCAACAACGAATACCTAAATTTCGAGTGGTTGGTTTAGGGAGTTATTATATTGATATTAATCGGAAACAAATGCCGGTTTCTCAAAATTATGCTGCTTATGTGCCAGTGGTTTCGGGTAAAGTAACAGTTTCGATGGCTGCTGGGCGTATATTTGATTTTGTTACTTTTTTGGAAGAAAATCCGTTTTGGAATGCTCAGATTGAACAGATTGTTGTAAGGGATGATAGAAAGATAGAACTTATTCCACGAGTTGGCGATGCCGTTATAATGTTGGGAACATTGGATAATTTTAAAACGAAACTTGGAAAACTTCAAAAGTTATATCTGAAAGGCTTTAACGTAATTGGTTGGAACAGATATAAAGTTATTGATTTACAGTATAAAGATCAGGTGGTTTGTAACAAAGATATGCAAACAGAGCCACAACCTATTGCAGCTCAGATAGCAAAAAAAGATAGTGTGGAAAAAAAAGATAGTATTATTGCCAGAAAATTATGATATCAAACAAACTAATAGCTATAGATTTCGGAAGTACCCGTATTTCGGCCATGGCAGCCGAAGTAATGGAGAATGGTGCTGTGAAAATATACTCAGATGAATCCAAAATTTCGGATGATGTGAAATGGGGAATCGTTGAAAAACCAACAGGTGCTTCGTTTAAAGTAACTGAATTGTTGAAATTGCTTAAGAACAGTGCAAAATTAGCAAACATTGATGCCATATCTGTTGGTGTTGGAGCCAAAAGCATGAAACAGGTTTCTGTTTCTGTTAG
>Ga0302288_1001227_pt1 | contig 17110 bp, 10 predicted proteins | sample III_Fen_N1_1_FD_194549 | JGI IMG/M metagenome (GOLD analysis project Ga0302288, IMG submission 194549) | Peat permafrost microbial communities from Stordalen Mire near Abisko, Sweden - III_Fen_N1_1 | ecosystem: Environmental > Terrestrial > Soil > Wetlands > Permafrost | place: Sweden: Abisko...
GTTGAATACGTTTGACAAAGGAAATAATACATCTGTTAGAAATAATTTCTCAATAGAGTGGATGCTTATTCCTGATTTAACAATGAGAGCTCAACTTGGACTCACAAAAGGAATAAATCAAAACGATAGATTCAGACCTGCTGAACATACTGCTTTTGCTAACTACTCGGGAGCCGACCTATTGCGCAAGGGTGATTATCTCTACGGAATTGGAAATACTTTTTCGTACGATGGAAGTTTAAACCTGAATTATTCTAAAACATTTGCAGAAAAACACGCTCTTTATCTAGGCTTAGACTATAATATCCGCCAATCGGAAAGTTCTAATTATGGTTTTCTTGTTGAAGGTTTTACCAATTCAAATTTCGACTTTCCGTCAATGGCACTTCAATATGCACAAAATAGTAAACCTAGTGGATCTGAAAGTCTAACCAGATCTGTAGGTTTAACAGCAAATGTGAATTATACTTATGATAATCGATATTATGTAGATGCTTCGTTAAGGGAAGATGGCTCATCGCAATTTGGCTCCCAAAAACGATTCGCACCCTTCTGGTCTGCGGGCTTAGGTTGGAACCTCCACAATGAAGCTTTTTTAAAAGACTCGAAAATTATTAATAGGTTGAAAATTAGAGGATCGGCAGGGGTTACAGGCTCTCTGAATTTTCCATCCTATCAGTCCCTTTCTACCTATCAGTACTATACTGATAACAGATATTATACATGGATGGGAGCTTATTTGCTTGGACTCGGCAACGATCAACTTAAATGGCAACAAAAATCAAATTATGATATTGGATTGGAAGCTCAGATGTTTAATCAACGGATTCTATTGACGTTTGACTATTATACTGGAACCACAAAAGATGTGGTCTCATCTATCGATCTTTCTCCATCAAACGGATTTTCAAGCTATGTTGAGAATATAGGAGAAATGAAAAATACAGGTTTTGAATCGAAAATCACCGCTTATTTATATCGTAATCCATCCAAAGATATTTCGTGGAATATATCTGCGGCTATTTTCCAGAATAAAAATAAGGTGATTAAAATTTCAAAGGCGATGTATGATACACAACAGGGCATTCTAAACTCAGGAGGTGCAATCCCAACTACATTATATATGGAAGGATATTCGTCCAACACAATTTGGGTAGTACCTTCATTGGGAATTGATCCAAGCACAGGGAAAGAAATGTTTCTGGATAAAAATGGAGAACCAACCTACACCTGGAATTCTCAAAACGTTCGTGCATGTGGCACTACCGATCCCGACTTTCAGGGTAACTTCGGTTCAATGTTTCGATACAAAGGGATAACTCTGAATGTAACATTCCGCTACCAGTATGGTGGACAAGCATATAATCAAACACTTATCAATAAAGTGGAAAATGCTGATTATAAATATAATGTTGATGCTCGTGTATATACCGGTCGTTGGCAATATCCAGGTGATCAAGCTTTTTTCAAAAGTCTGAATGTCACAACAGCAACACAAATGACTTCCCGATTTGTTCAGGATGCTAACACATTGACATGCCAGGATATTAACTTGCAGTATGATTTTAAATCACCAAAATTGACAAAACTTACAGGCATAAGTGTATTAACTCTATCTGCGAGCATGGATGATCTATTCTATCTCTCAACGATTAAGCGTGAAAGAGGTACCGACTACCCATTCTCAAGAAACTTATCTTTCGGAGTTAGTGCTATTTTTTAATCAACAAAATTATTTGGATATGAATAAAATAATAACAATTATCATTTGTTTGGTCGGATTAATGACTTTAAACTCATGCGATGATTTCTTAAGTGTGAACCCGAAGACTCAAATGACTCAGGATGTTCTCTATAGCTCGGAGAGTGGTTTCAAAGATGCCTTAACTGGTGTTTATATTCAACTGAAATCAAACTCAGTTTATGGACAGAGCCTTTCGATGACAACTATTGAACAACTGATAAGTAACTGGAACGTAACAACAAATACACTGGAATCAAAAATAGGACTATACAACTATACAGATGCTTCAGTGGAAGCAAAGTTTAATAGTATTTTTTCACAGCAATATAGTGTTATAGCTAATATTAATGCCATTCTCGCAAAATTGGAAGAGAAACATGATGTGTTTAAGAATGAACAACTCTACAAACTGATTAAAGGAGAATGCCTTGGTTTAAGAGCATATTGTCATTTTGATGTGCTAAGACTTTGGGGTCCGGTACCAGTAAACAATAACTCTACAAACAAGATTTTGCCATACGTGAAGGTGCTTTCGAAAGAATCTGCTACTTACAACACTTATCAGGAATATCAGGCAAATTTAATTGCAGATTTGAATCAAGCCGACTCCTTGCTAAAAGCAGTTGACCCGATTCAAAGCTACTCATTGCTGGATTTAGGCAGACCGAGTGCAAATGGAACCACAAGTTTTAACCCGAATGATACATATTTTGCTTATCGCTATCTTCGATTAAACTACTATGCCATAAAGGCTTTAGAAGCTCGTGTCAATCTATGGTATGGTAATAAGGATGCTGCTTATGCCTCTGCCAAAACAGTTATTCAGGCACTCAATCCCGATGGTAGTACAAAATTTCGTTTAGGAACTGCTGCTGATATGACAGCAAAAGATTTTAGTCTTATGAATGAACATATTTTTTCGCTGTATGATTTTGAGCTAAATTCGAAGTATAATAATCAGTTTGCCAATGGAATAATCTATAAAGGAACAACCGAAACAACTGTTAAATCGCAACTTTATGGCAATACTGGTACCGATATTCGAGAGGTAAATCTTTGGCAATTGATCACATTACCCAATGCATCGAAAACGTATGTCTGTCAGAAGTACAATGTTCCGGCTATTGCACCATCCGGTTTTGCTGATCAAAACAGAATACCGATGCTTCGGTTGAGTGAGTTATATCTGATTGCTATAGAAACAGCTCCGAGTGCAGAAGCACAAACTCTATGGGCTACATTTCGGACTGCTCGAAACATAACTGTAACTACACTTCCGGCAGACCCATTAATGGCTCAGCTAGAACTAGTTAAAGAGTATAGGAAAGAATTTGTTGCCGAAGGACAGTCATTTTATGCCTATAAACGAATTAATGCAGCTAAAGCAAATGTTTTGTGGACTCCTACCGCAGCTGTAATAAATTACGTTGTTCCATTACCACGAACAGAACCTGTTCCAACTAATTAAAAATTAAAAGTATGAAAAAAATAATTTCAATCATAGTTATCGCCATTGTATTTCTTTCAACTGCGTGCGATGATAATAATTTTAAAATTTACACTGATGGTGCTAACATTCAGTTTGGACCAGAAGAAACCCGAATCTATGCTACTACATATAATTTGGCCGACACCACTAAAGCTTATACTTTTTATTATAAGCCGACAACTGTAACTCAAGATACCGTTTTTTTTGACATTTATGCAATTGGTGGTATAACAGATAAGGATCGAGGATTTGTATTAAAACAAGATTCGGTAGCAGGCGCAACGAATGCAGTTGCCGGAATTGATTACATTGCCTTCGATGACTCAAGGGTCAAAAATAACTATGTAATAAAAGCAGGAAAAGTTCATACACGCATTCCGGTTATTTTATTGAGGAATGCAAAGCTGAAAACAAATACACTAGCACTTAAAATATCGACTGTAGCTAACGAAAATTTCAGATTAGGTGAAAAAACAAACCTTTGGCGAAAAATTATTTTCACCGATAAACTTAGTCAACCAAATCAATGGGATGCAAACATGATTAAGTACTATCTAGGAAATTATTCGATTGCGAAGCATGCTTTTATGATTCAGGCATCAGGAGATAGATGGGATGATGATTTTATTGCAAACCTTAAAGCTGATTATTCGTTGTTGTCCTTTTATACCAGTTTTCTAAAAACATCATTGATTAATTACAACAATGCACACCCAACCAGTCCATTAAAAGATGAAAGCGGTGTGTTGGTCACTTTCCCATAATCTTACTGCATATTATTATATCAAGAAAACAAAAAAATAGAAAAATGAAAAAATATAATATATTCATAGTAATTTGTTTTGCTACTCTTCTTCATTCATGTTTTGATGATGGGAATAACTTTAACTACCAAACACCCGAAGTAATTACAGTTACCGGATTAAACGCTAGTTACGATAAGATTTCTCAGAGTGATTCGCTTAACTTTAAGCCAACTGTTCGCTCTACCGATCCAAAAGCCGATTTTGAGTATTTCTGGGGGATTTACGAAACCAATGTACAAGGTTACCCCCCAAAACTTGACACTATAAGCAAAAGTTTGACCATTAAATACAGAATAATTCAGCCGGCAAAAGCATGGATATTAGAGTTTGCTGCAAAAAATAAACATACAGGTTATACTAAAATTATAACTTCTACCATTAATGTAGGAACCCAATTTACCAGAGGTTGGTATGTATTGAAAGATAATGGAAATCAGTCAGATTTAGACTTGTTTCTAACTCCTACCACCATTGTGCCTACTTCTTCCATCGAAAATGTTTATTCATTAGTTAATGGGAAAAAATTAGAAGGAAAAGGACTGGGAATGAATTTTGAATCAACATACAAATCGATGGTTACCGGTACAAATGCCAACACCCGAGCCATGTTTATTTTTACAGAGAAAGATGCCTCTATAATAAACACTAATACAGTTAAGGAAATACGTCCCTTTAATACTTGCTTTTATATATCACCTACTGTTAAAGCTCCAAATTTCATGATAGTTGGTTCTTCATCCGATTATTTTGTGAATAATGGAATCTTGTATAGTATTTATACGATGTCATCCAATTTTGGAGTATTTGGTAATGCTCAAATGCGAGATGCAATTAATTCTCCCTATCGTCTATCTAAATATTATCTAACTCATACAAATAATAACCCTGTATTCTTCGATGAAACGAGTAGTTCATTTGTTTCAGCAAGTGGGTCTTCGAATATGCTGAATCCGATTACCGACGCTACAGGAACAGCTATGAGTGCAAATAAGAATAATAAAACGCTTTTATATCTAGGACCCAAGGGCATAACTACTTTTGAAGGAGTTGCTGTGCTTCAAGACAAGACCAATCCAGCTTTAAAAATTCTTTCTGTAATTACCCCAAGTACCACAGCCTTTAAAATGGTAAATGATACTTTGCTTAATACGTCAAAACTATATAATGCAGTTAATTACTCAGCCAATGTGGGCGATGAAAGTATGTTGTATTTCGTTGTAGGCGGCAATCAGGTTTGGTCTCGGAACTTAGTCAACAAATTTGAACAGCTACAGTTTACAGCACCTGCAGGCGAAACTATCAGTTTTATCAGACATCGGAAATCCACAGAAACTGGGTATGCATTTAATTATGTGATGATTGGTACAACTACTGGTTCAGGGACTTATAATGTACGGATGTTTACAAAAACAGCCGGTAACCTTGCTACTACGCCATCAGTTACTTTAACTGGTAGTGGCAATGTGACAGATGTTTTTTACCTGTCGCCATCGACTTCATATGGAACTTACCCTAATGCATATTAAACAGTTATATATTTTGTATAATTAATTATCAGAATCAATGAAAAAAATATTATTAACTGTCATATATATGATAGTATGCATAAGTTTTGCCTTTACTCAATCTTCAGATTTGGCTATAGTTAAAGGGAAAATTCTTAAAAAAAGTTTTCCTGAATTTATCAGCTTGTACAAAGTGGTAAATGGCGACGCTGTATTACACTCAAAGGTTCAGGTGGCTAAAGACGGTTCGTTTGGTTTTATATTTACTCCAGAACCTGCCGGTTTTTATCGCATTGGAGAGCGAAATTCTCAAACCCGATTGTATGTTAGTCCGGGCAAAAATATTTCGGTTCAAGTTACTGATACTAGTTTTACAGTTCAACCATCGGATGTAGAAAACACAAAACTACAAGAATGGAGTAATCTAATATGGCGTTTAAAAAAGGCGAATCAGTTAGCTGAAAACTTCACTTATAAAGAGATATTTCCAATTATTCCAGAATTGGAAAAACAAAAAAATAGTTTTTACTCATCGATAAATAGTAGGAATGCAGAATTTGACAATCTTTTAAAAGGTTTGGTAAACGCAGAATTTGAATACGAATTGTATCACTTTCTATATATGCCACGTGAAGCTCATCCAACCGAAAACGACATGCCTGAAATTTACAATCGGGTTAGCAATTCACTTCATTTTGCGACTACCGAAGCGATGAAATATGACTTTGGTCAAGCCTTTTTGAACACTTTTATTCAATTTAAAGTAGGGCAAATAGCAAAAAAATTAGCAAAAGACTTTAATTATAAGGATGTAGTTTTTAATACTTGTTTGGAAAGCATCAAAAATGACACCCTAAAAGGCTGGTATTTGATGAATAACACACTTTTACGGTCTAAAGCATATGATCAAACCTATCGCGACAATTTTGCAAAAGTTAGTCCATACATCCTGACAACTGATCAAAAGGAAGTATTGATTAAGTTTGAAAAGTCAATTCGCACTTTTAGTGATGGTGAACAGGCTATGAATTTTGAAGGTAGTTCAGTAGATGGAAAAAAAATATCACTCACAGATTTTAAAGGAAAAGTAGTTCTGGTGGATGTTTGGGCTACATGGTGTGCTCCTTGCAAAAAAGAAATTCCATCATTAAAAAAATTGGAAGAGGAATTTCAATCCAAAAACATTGTTTTTATAAGTTATTCTATTGATGAACTTAAAGACCTGAACAAGTGGAAAAAAATGATCGTTGATGAAAAACTTAAAGGTATTCAATTGATTGGAGATGCAGCTTGGAAATCACCTATTTGTACCAACTATTCAATTACTGGAATACCACGGTTTATGGTATTTAATAAAAATGGTAAGATTGTTACTATCGATGCCCCACGTCCATCAAATCCTGAGTTAAAGGTTCTGCTTGAAAAGGAACTTTTGAAATAAGAGTTTCAGTTTTTTTTGATTGCATTTATTATGAACGAATAAGATGTTGGCTGTGTCAATATTAGCCAATTCATTAATAAATTAATAAAATATTTTACTTTTAACAACTATTTACATGCTATATATTAAAGCCAAATGGCTGATTTTATCGTTACTTTTATTGTGCGTATTGTCGGTCAGTGCTCAATCGCCAACTGACAATACGGTACTTCCTCTTGACCCTGCTGTAAAAACGGGTAAACTTTCCAACGGATTTACATACTATATACGAAAGAATGCGGAACCTAAAAATAGAGTTACTTTATATTTAGCCAATAAAGTTGGCTCTATCCTTGAAAACGATGACCAACAAGGACTTGCGCATTTCTTGGAACATATGAGCTTTAATGGTACAAAGCACTTTCCTAAAAATGAGTTGGTAAGTTATCTTCAAAAAGCGGGAGTTCGATTTGGGGGTGATTTAAACGCCTACACCAGTTTTGATGAAACTGTTTATCAGTTACCATTACCAACTGATAATAATGAATTGCTCAATAATGGTTTTACAATTATGCACGATTGGGCACACAATTTACTACTCGATTCGCTTGAAATTGAAAAAGAGCGAGGTGTAATACTCGAAGAAAAACGGTTGGGTAAAAATGCTCAACAACGCATGAAAGACAAGTATTTACCTATGCTACTCAATCAATCAATGTATAGTAAGCGTATGCCAATTGGTACTGAAGAAGTTTTGAAGAATTTCACAGCAGCCACCATTCGATCATTCTATAATGATTGGTATCGTCCGGATTTACAAGCATTAATTGTGGTTGGAGATATTGATGTGCCAGCCATTGAGAAGAAGATCATTGACTTGTTTTCTGATTTAAAAATGCCTGACCAGCTCAGAAAGCGAACGGAATATAAGATTCCTCTGATTGAAAAAAATCAATTTATGGTGGTTACCGATAAAGAATTTCCGTCTACTGTACTTCAGGTTTTAATAAAACAACAGGCTGGTGATCCAAAAACCATTTCCGAATACAGAAATGGAATACTTCGTTCTCTCTTTAATAGGATTTTAAGTGCCCGAATTAATGAATTGAGTAAGCAATCCAATCCACCTTTTATACAAGGAGGTATTTCCATTGGTAGCCTACTTGCAAATATGGATGTAGCATCTGCTCAAGTTGTGAGTAAGCCCGGAGAACTTGAGAAAGGATTTAAATCTATATGGACTGAAATAGAACGGGTTAAGAAGTATGGATTTACTCAGACAGAATTGGACAGAGCCAAAGTATCTTTTCTTAGGAGTATTGAATCAGTAAACAATGAAAAAAATAAAACTAAATCAGAGGCTTATGTAAATGAGTATTTAAATTTTTTCCTTAAAGACGAACCGGCTCCCGGAATAGAATTTGAATATGCATATTGTCAGAATAATTTAACGGGAATCACATTGAATGAAGTAAATTCAGTGGCAAATAAGTATTTGGTAGATATAAACCGCGATATAATTTTAATGGCTTCTGATGCTGATGCAGCCTCTTTGCCTACTGAATCTATTGTCGATAATTGGATATCAGATGTCAGAGGCAGTAAAATCACTGCATATGTCGATGATGTGTCCGACAAACCCTTATTGAGCAAGCTGCCGGTGCCTGGTCGAACCGTTTCAGAAAAGAAGCGAGAAACAATTGGAATTACAGAATTTACACTTAGCAATGGTGTAAAAATAATAATTAAACCAACCGATTTCAAGAATGATGAATTGATTTTCAATGCTTTCAGTCCAGGTGGAACTTCATTATACAGCGATGCTGATTATGAGTCGGCAGCCTGTGCTTCTGCATTAGTGAATTATGGTGGATTAGCTGATTATTCAAAAACTCAACTTGGTAAATATTTGACTGGAAAAAAAGTATCAGTAGCTCCTTATATCTCCGAACGGTTTGAAGGAATCTCCGGTTCTAGTTCAATAAAAGATTTTGAAACTGCTCTTCAAATCATGTATTTATACTTTACAAATGTTCGCAAGGATTTTGATGTATTTAATGGGGTTCTGACACAAGAAAAAGCAAATTTGGCCAATCGAAGTAAAAGTCCTGAATCTATTTTTTCTGATACAATATCTGCAGTATTAGGAAATTACAACATTCGCCGAACAGGTCCGAGTCTTGAAAAACTCGAGAAAATAAATCTTCCAAAGTCATTTGAGATTTACAAAGAGCGATTTGCAGATGCATCGGACTTCACATTTACATTTGTTGGAAATATTGATCTTGAAAAAATTAAACCCTTGCTCAATCAATATCTGGGAGCTTTACCATCCATTAAACGGGTTGAAAAAGCTAAAGACTTGGGAATTCACATTCCTGCTGGAAAAATCAAAAAAGAAGTTTTTAATGGTCAGGATTTGAAGTCGTCTGTGCGATTGGTTTTTAGTGGAAATTACAAGTATTCAGAAGTAGAAAATAATAACTTGGCTAAACTTTCAGAAGTATTAACCAATAAACTTCTCGAACGACTACGCGAACAGGAAAGTGGTGTTTATGGTGTAGGAGCAAAAGCTTCGTATAGTAAATATCCTAAGCCTCGTTATTCGTTTAATATTTCGTTTGGCTGTGCACCAGAAAATGTTGAAAAACTGATTGCTAGTACATTGGATGAAATCAAGAAACTTCAATTAAATGGTTGTGCCCAATCCGACATTGATAAAATAGTGGCGGAAGGTCTTCGATCCAATGAATTGAGATTAAAAGAGAATACTTTTTGGTTAAGCTATCTGTCCGGAAAGTTTCAAAACAATGAGAATCCTGACGGAATACTTAATTATAAGAAAATATTGACAAATACTAATTCTGAATCAATAAAGAAATCTGCTAGTAAATATCTTGGTGGAGAAAATTTTATTCAATTGATTCAATATCCTGAAAAAAAATAATAAAGAATTATACAAGAACAATCATGAAGCACATAATAGTATTAACATTAGCTTTACTTCCATTGGCAATATTTGCCCAATCAGAATTTTTCACCATAAATGGGACTGTTGGTAAACTCAATACACCATCAAAGGTTTATTTAAGTTTTCGACAAGATAAAAAAACTATAACAGATTCTGCTACAATTAAAAACAGTGTGTTTGAATTAAAAGGCAAAGTGTCTTACCCTGTTAAAGCTAAGTTGATTCTGAATCATACCGGAAAAGTGGTTCAAAACCAACAGACTACCGATTTTATTGAATTGTATCTTGAAAAAGGTATTATTACCGTGACAAGTAAAGATTCATTAATTAAAGCAGCAATAGTTGGACCGGTAGTTAACGCCGAAAATAGAAGGCTTACTGAACAATTGACAACTGCTCAAAACCAAAAGAAAGTTATAATGGGGGAATATTACGCTGCTTCTGATGAAAAGAAAAGTTCTAAAGAATTTCAAGATGAGACGGAAAAGAAATATAATGCCATCTTAAAAGAAATTCAAAGAATAGAGACTGCATTTATTCGTGACAATCCAAATAGTTATGTTTCATTAGATATTGTTAGAAATACAGGCGGGTCAATTCCTAATGTAGAAGTTTTGGATTCATTATTTAAAAGTCTGACAGAAAGGGTACGTAATTCTACGTTAGGCAAAGAACTTTCAGAGCGAATTGATAAATTGAAACTTGTTGCAGTAGGTGCAATGGCTCCCGATTTTACACAGATGACCCCAGACAATCGACCTGTAAAGCTGTCGGATTTTAAGGGCAAATATGTTTTGATTGATTTCTGGGCATCGTGGTGTGGCCCATGTAGAGCTGAGAACCCTAATGTAGTGAAAGTTTACAATCAGTATAAAGACAGAGGTTTCACTATTTTGGGAATATCGCTTGATAATGAAAAAGCTAGAGAAGCATGGCTAAAAGCAATTACCAAAGATCAGCTGACCTGGACTCAGGTTTCTGATTTAAAAGGTTGGTACAACGAAGTGGCTGCATTATATTCTGTAAAAGCGATACCTCAAAATTTCTTAATTGATCCTTCTGGAAAAATTATAGCAAAAAATCTTCGTGGTGGAGAATTAGAAGTTAAACTGAAAGAGATCTTTAAATAATCATTCGTTCTCATAGTCTGATTATTTAATCTTCTTCTTTCTGGAGCTCCTTGCTTGAGACTCAGAACTCGGCAGGGAGCTCTTTTTACTGGAAAACTTCTGGATAGATTAATATATGATTATGAAACGGAATTTACAGTGTTAGCATGGCTCTCTTGGAAAGTTATAGTAAACCATATAAACAAAAGTCTAAGAATCCATAAATTCTAAATCTAGTGTAGGCGATTTCTGTTAATAAACAGAACAACTAAAGGATTTATAATTTGTAGTATATTTGTATAAGAATTCAAAAAAACTTAAAATGCTCTCAATACAGGAACGTTTGGAAATAATAAGCCTGATTAAGCAGGAAGTTATTCCGGCAATAGGCTGTACCGAACCGGTGGCAGTAGCTTTGGCAGTAGCCCGGGCAAAAGAAGTGTTGGGTGCTATTCCCGATAAAATAGAAGTTTCGCTCAGTTCCAGTATGCTCAAAAATGCCATGGGTGTCGGCATACCAGGTACCGGCATGGTAGGGTTGCCTATCGCCATTGCTCTCGGTGCACTCATAGGTAAATCGGAATACGGTTTGGAAGTGCTCAAAGACCTAACACCCGAAGCATTGGAACAGGGTAAAAAAATGATTGACGACAAGATGATGACTGTTTATTTGAAGCAGAAAATCACTGAGAAACTTTATATCGAAGTGTTGGTTACAAATGGAAAAGATAAGGCACAAGTGATTATTAGTTGCAATCATACGCGTTTTTCTCATATTCAGAGAAACGAAGAAATACTTTTGCTGCTTGATGATGAAACCAAAAGTGATATTTCAACAGAAAAAAGTGTAAATTTGTCGTTCAATAAAGTATGTGATTTTGCACTTGAAAGTCCGGTTGAAGATCTGAAATTTATTTTAGATGCGTCTGTGATGAACCGGGCTGCATCTAACGAATCGATGAAAGGTGAGTATGGCCACAGTGTTGCCCAAACGGTGAGTCATGGTAGTCAGCAAAAAGTGATGGGAGATACCATTTTTACCCGTATGTTGTCAGTTACTGCAGCGGCTTGCGATGCTCGTATGGCTGGAGCCATGTTCCCGGTAATGAGTAACTCAGGTAGTGGTAATCAGGGGATTGCAGCCACACTACCTGTATCGGTATTTGCCGAAGAAACCGGCAAGTCGGAAGTCGAATTAGTGAGGGCGTTGGTGTTAAGCCATTTAATGACCATTTATATCAAGCAAAGTCTGGGGCGTCTTTCAGGTTTGTGCGGTGCTATTGTTGCAGCTACCGGATCGGCCTGCGGTATCACTTATCTGATGGGAGGTACTCGTGAACAAATTGCCTATTCTATTAAGAATATGATTGGTAATATTACCGGAATAATTTGTGATGGGGCAAAACCCAGTTGTGCACTTAAAGTGTCCAACGGAGTTTCTACTGCTACCTTGTCGGCATTGATGGCGATAGACAATAAAGTGGTAACTTCCATTGAAGGTATAACTGACGAAGATGTGGATAAAACCATTCTTAATCTTACTAAAATTGGATCGGAAGGAATGAACGAAACAGACCGTATGGTGTTAGAAATCATGACTTCTAAAGGAGAATAAAAATAAAATATAAGAAATTCATTATGGCAAAAAAAATTGTTCTATCTTTTCTGCTCTTATGTTGCACATTGGGGTTATCGGCCGAAATACTCAAGCCTGTAACCTGGAGTTTCTCAAACAAACAAATTTCTGACACCGAGTTCAACCTTGAGTTTACAGCCAATATCGAAGATAGTTGGCATCTTTACTCGCAATTTATCGGCGAAGGCGGTCCTGTGGCTACTTCTTTTGAGTTTACACCATCGAAAGATTATGTGTTAGTGGGTAAAGTGACTGAATCGCCTAAACCGAGAGAAGTATATGAAAAGGTATTCGAGATGAAAGTGGCTTTTTTTGAAAAAAAGGCTGTTTTTACTCAAAAAATAAAACTCAAATCGGCTACAGCGGTAGTCAAAGGGGCAGTACGTTTCATGGCTTGCGATGACAGTCAATGCCTCCCTCCTACTGATGTTGATTTCTCTTTCGACCTGAAAAGCACGAAAACTATAGCTGAAGTTCCGGCAATAACTCCTGCCGTTGATACTGCCAAAACTGCAGTAACTTCTGCACCAACTGTTGCCAATGATTCGGTGGCTTCTGTCGTGAAAACAAAGCCACTTGTTGTAGCTACAACATCTGCAGATCAATCATTGTGGACAATTTTTTTACTTGGTTTATTGGGAGGTTTTGCAGCATTTCTGATGCCTTGTATTTTTCCAATGGTGCCAATGACGGTTAGTTATTTTACCAAGAAAGAGGTTACAAAACGCAAGGGAGTTATTAATGCACTGATTTACGGTTTATCAATTATAGTTATCTATGTTGTATTGGGATTACTTATTACAATTATCTTTGGAGCTGATGCGTTGAATGTACTGTCAACCAACGGTATTTTTAATTTCTTCTTTTTCTTATTACTTGTTGTGTTCGCACTGTCCTTTCTCGGGGCATTCGAATTGGTGCTACCATCCTCATGGGTGAATAAACTGGATAGTAAGTCAGATAAAAAAGGCTTGGGTGGGTTGTTTTTCATGGCTGGTACACTGGCTTTGGTTTCATTTTCCTGTACAGGACCCATTGTCGGTACCTTGTTAGTGCAAGCGGCTACTATGGGTCAATTGTTAGGGCCTGCTATTGGTATGTTGGGTTTTGCCATTGCACTGGCCATTCCATTTGTTTTGTTCGCCATGTTCCCGGCTTGGATGAAAGCAATGCCCAAATCGGGCGGTTGGTTGAATAGCGTGAAAGTAGTGTTAGGATTTCTTGAATTGGCTTTCTCATTCAAATTCCTTTCCAACGTAGACTTAGCATATCACTGGAACTGGTTCGACCGTGAGATATTCCTTTCGCTGTGGATTGTCATCTCTGCTTTGATGGGATTTTATTTGTTGGGCAAACTTAAATTGCCTAACGATAGCGATGTAAAACACGTGTCAACTTCACGTTTGGTATTAGCCATTATTACTTTGTCTTTCACCGTGTACATGATTCCCGGACTTTGGGGTGCACCCCTTAAATCAATAGCAGCGTTTTTGCCTCCAATGAGTACACAGGATTTTGTTATGACAGCTGGCAGTGTGCCGGTTACAACTCATAATTCCGGAACACACAAATACGGTGACATTTTTCATGCACCACTAGGCTTGGATGTATTTTACGATTATGATGAAGGATTGGCATATGCTAAAAAAGTAAACAAGCCGGTATTTATCGACTTTACAGGTCATGCCTGTGTAAACTGCCGAAAAATGGAAGCTTCGGTTTGGCCGGATAAAGAAGTGCTGTCACGTCTGGCAAATGACTATGTGGTGATTCAATTGTATGTTGACGACAAGACCGATTTGGCAATCGCCGAACAAACGGTATCAAAATACAGCGGAAAGAAAATAGAGACCATTGGTAATAAATGGAGCGACTTTCAAGCTTCACGTTTCAATACCAATTCACAGCCGTTTTATGTGTTGCTCGATACTAAAGGTGATTTGTTAGTTCACCCCAAGGGTGCCGATTATGACCCGGCGTCTTTTACCGGTTATTTAGAGAGTGGATTGAAAGTTTTCACGTCCAACCAATAACAGGGTCATGCTATAGCACTGTTGAGTTTTATTTTGTGTCATGTTTTACCTTTCAACTAAAAAATGATTGATACTCATTCGCATATTTACGCCGAGGACTTTGATAACGATAGAGCTGAAACTATCGAGCGTGCCCGCCGGGTAGGAGTGGAGCACATCATTCTTCCCAATTGCGATAGCGTCACGTTGCCGCAAATGCTCTCATTAGAGTCGCAGTTTCCTGACTTTTGCCATGCAGCCATCGGTTTGCACCCAACTAGTGTAAAAGAAGATTACGGCATTGAATTGAATTTAATAAAATCGGAACTCGAAAGACGAAACTTTATTGCCGTCGGCGAAATAGGTATCGATTTCTATTGGGATAAAACCTTTCTGAACGAGCAAATCATCGCCTTCCGTCAACAAATTGATTGGGCATTAGAGTATCATTTGCCCGTCATCATTCATGTTCGCGATTCGTTTAGCGAAACAATGGAAGCACTTGCCCCGTTTAAAAACTCTGGATTGACAGGTGTTTTCCATAGTTTTACAGGAACGTTTACACAAGCGCAGGAAATCCTCGACTTCGGTGGATTTATGTTCGGCATCAATGGAATTGTTACCTTTAAAAATTCGGGGTTGGCAGCTGTTGTGGCAAATATTGAGATGAAACATATTCTGCTCGAAACCGATTCACCCTATCTGACGCCTACACCTCATCGAGGCAAGCGAAATGAAAGTGCATACGTTCAATTGGTTGCGCATAAATTGGCTGAAATTTACAACTGCTCGGCGGAAGAAATTGATCGACAAACAACACAGAATGCGAAGTCATTGTTTGGCATTTAATTTATCAAACTTCATTTTCATTTATCAGTTTATTTATATACATTTGCACTCCAAATAAAAAACGGAGAGATGCTCGAGTGGTTTAAGAGGCACGCTTGGAAAGCGTGTGTACTCCAAAAGGGTACCGGGGGTTCGAATCCCTTTCTCTCCGCCAAAAGGATAAGCCAAAAAGCAACTTCCAAAAGACAAACCCTACAAAATCAACGTTTTGTAGGGTTTTTTCATCTTACTATCTTGTAATTTTGCTGTTATAAAAGCCAAAATTTAGCCATAAATAGACAGACTTTTAGGACTAAATCGTGACCTTTTTTGAATTTCAAAAATAGGTCACAAAAAGTCCTCTTTTGGCAGACATCTGACACCTATTGTCTTCAATGCAATTATTTCATTTTCAATCAATCAACTAATTTTGTAACGATTAAAAAATGAAATTATGAAGAGTACATTTAACGTCCTTTATTACTTGAAAAGGAATGCAATTAGAAAAGATGGTAGAATGCCAATTGTTACCCGTGTTACAGTAGATGGTATCATTGCGCAATTCAATACCAAGTTAGAAATCCAACCAACGAGCTGGAGTGTAAAAATGGGTAAAGTTATCGGGCACTCGACTGATAGCAAACAATACAATGCTCAACTAGAACAAATTAAAGCTTCTCTCCATGGTATTTACCATGAACTTCAACGGAAAGATAATTATGTTACAGCTGAGAAAGTGAAAAATGAGTTTCTAGGGATTAGTGAGCATCACGAAACACTTTTAGACCTATTCCAAAAGCACAATGACGATGTTCTTAAACTTATAGGTATCAGCAAATCTGCCGCCACCTATCAGAAGTACGAAGTCACTCGTAAGCATCTTCAAAAATTCATTCAACTCAAATATCAGATTACAGACATTTCGTTGAAGGAAATTAAGAACATCTTCATATGTGATTTTGAAATTTATCTGTTGACAACAGCAGGCTGTAATGCCAACACAACAGCTAAATTTATGCAATTTTTCAAACGCATCATCCTTATTGCCCGAAATAACGGATTGATTGCCATTGACCCATTTGCTAATTACAAAATTAGGTTGACAAAGGTTGATCGGGGCTACCTTACCCAAGAAGACGTTGAAAAAATACTAAAGAAACAGTTCGTTACAAAACGGTTGGAGTTGGTTCGAGATATTTTTATATTCTCATGTTTCACAGGTCTTGCGTATATTGATGTGAAAAATCTTACAGAAAAGAATGTCCGGACTTCTTTTGATGGAAATTTATGGATTATGACCAAACGACAAAAAACTAAAGTTGAATCAAATATACTTCTGTTGGATGTTCCTAAAATGATTCTGGATAAATACAAGGGAAAATCACCCAACAATCAATTGTTACCAATCTTGAGTAATCAAAAAATGAATTCTTACCTAAAGGAAATTGGTGATGTATGCGAAATAGATAAAGAGCTTACGTTCCACTTAGCAAGACATACTTTTGCCACGACGATCACTTTGGCAAAAGGCGTTCCAATTGAGACCGTTAGCAAGATGCTTGGGCATACAAACATTCGCACTACACAAAT
>Ga0302288_1001236_pt1 | contig 17055 bp, 15 predicted proteins | sample III_Fen_N1_1_FD_194549 | JGI IMG/M metagenome (GOLD analysis project Ga0302288, IMG submission 194549) | Peat permafrost microbial communities from Stordalen Mire near Abisko, Sweden - III_Fen_N1_1 | ecosystem: Environmental > Terrestrial > Soil > Wetlands > Permafrost | place: Sweden: Abisko...
TCCCCATCAACTTTTAAATATTTTGAAATTTCATCAGATGTAATAGTACCCTTCATTGGGCGGCACCAATACATTTTTGATTCATAAAATGTTATAAATATAATATTCTCTTCAGATACAATATTTTTTAACGCATTCAAATCTCGTGTTGCGACACCTTGATTTTCAATTTCTGATAAAAGTTGATTTTTAATTCTCTCCCAATTACCATTTGAAATATCCGCAACACTTTGATTTGTCCATCCAATACGGATTAAATTATTTGAGATGCAATTTTCAGCCCACTTATTTCCACGTCCAAGTTTCAAATAATAAGCTTTATCAAAATTAATTTTATTCATTTATTTACCTTAAATATAAGTCATTAAACAAGTATGGTTACATTGCAAATTCAGGAAAGCACAATTAGCGAAAGTATGAGAACTCTTTCTAACCTTAAACATTTTTAAGATTAATTTTTGCTTTTTAGTATTTGCAACTTTTTTCTTAATTGCTTTTGCTGATTATCAAGATTATTTCTCTTTGAACAAATATATCCTATTTTTCCAACATTTTATATCTATCATTTTTAACATAACAAAAAGATTATATTTTTAAAATTATTGTATTTCAATTCATTAAGCCAATATTTATTACCTTAACCCAAGTTGCATTTTTTTATATAATAAACCATAACAAAAATTAGAAATCTCTCATAACTCATTAATTGACAAACACTCATTTTTAGAAAATCTTAAAAACCTTTGATGGTCGTCAGCCATCAAAGGTTTTTTTTGCTAATTCAACTAAAAATCAAGTTTTATTTCTTATAATAAATTGATTTTGTGTGTATTAATCTGATTTTAGTGAAAATATCCGATACTTTTATAGAAATATTTGTCTATATTTTAGCTTATCCACCGTTATTCTGAAATTATATATTTAATCATTTTGGCGAATTCTGGTGAGCTTGTATTTTCAAGTAACCTCATCTATGCTTTTTATACGATAATTCACCAGAACAGACAAAACACTATTTAAGCAGCATCGGAATATTCTGTCCGATAATATTCATCTTTCTTCAATTTTTTCGATAAAAGTGAAAAAAGGACGAATCGTATTTTATATATAAATGAAAAATGCTTATGATTTATTATGTGTTTAATGAAAATCAGTATGTTGATTATCGCACCATTAAGGAGAAGACAAATCGTAGCCGGACTTTTCTGGATCAGTATCTGGATAAAATTGAGGTTAGAAAAATGTATTATGGAAATCGTTTACTCTACAACTTGGAGGATCTGAAATCTACTGAAATCATCAGATACTTTCAATAAATCAAAAAGCCCTTGTTCAGAGGGCTTTTCAAAAAATCATGTGTATGAAAAATGAATTACTTAATGAATGTTGATTTTCTGGAATTTCGCTCCTCAACAGAAATCAACTTAAACAACTATTTTACAGGGGGTATATATAAAATTTCTAAAGCTCTATTTCTTGAAAGAGTTAAAGATTATAGCTACCAAAAACTATCTTATTCTTATTGCTTCAAGATTAAATATGAAGGTGATGACATTGGCTTTCTCTATACAAAATCTCTGGATCTTTCGTTTGAATATGGCTTTAATACATTGGTCAGGGTAGACAATAAAGTTTTTTATATAGGCAATATAGGCTTGATACTAAAAACTCTTGTGGATGAACTGGGATTGACTAAAATGATGATTTCACGACTTGATATTTGTTACGATACGGACACCGATGTGCTTACTAAATTCAAAACACTCTATTATAACACCGCCATAAAATTCAAGAACAGAAATAAAATTAAGGTCAAAGGGACTGGTCAAGATGATGATGAACTGACTATTGGTAGTTTGAAAGGTCGGTCAAGGTGCATTTCTATCTATAACAAAACAATAGAAATTAATCATTCTCATAAAGAATATATCAGGAATATCCAGAGAAAAGCATTTGGAATTAAAAATATATACAGGGTGGAATTAAAAATTATGAATAAGACATTGGAGATAAAAGATATTGATTTAATGAGTCTTGGTAAAACTGAATATCTTGAATCTATCTATGATACATATTTTGATACTCTTGTTCAGTTCGTGGATGTGAATACGAATAGTAAAATTGATTTCATCCTTCTCAACAATACTGGCAAAAAATTAAATAGAGTAACAAAAAAGAAAGTTCAAGGTGGTATCAAACAAGTAAAAGCACATATAAACTTTATTGACAAGGAAAGTAAAACAAGTGAGTTCAGGGGAAATATTAAGGGTTGGAATCAAATTCGTTCAGTTCTACTTAAAAAATATGAACTTGAAACTTGGTATTCGGTAAAGAAATAATGATTAAGATATTGAAATACAATAATATAATGACATACACCCAGTTATTATATTGAAAAAATAATACATAACACAGATGCTAGAAAAATATGACCAATTTACACAACGAAAAAAAAACCTTGATAGTCAAATTGATAGTCAAAAGAAACAATATAAACGGAGAATATCAGGACTGAAGAGGCAGAAACTTGCTTTAAAAATGAACCAATTGAAACAGACAATGAATAAATTTGTTAATGGACCAAGTGGTTTTAGCAAAGATAATTTTTGACTTTCAGAATAATTTAATTCAATAAACTATCAAATAGGCTTATTTCAACAAAATAGGTTGATAATTATATTCTTTAAAGAAATCTTTATATTTTGCGTAATCTGGAAAAATTGGTTCATAACCAATACTTCTATGGCTTAAATAGATTGTAAAATATTGGCGTTGAATTTTTAGAATTAATTTGAAAGAATGATCATTTGGATATTTACTCATTACTTTATCAGCCGGATAAATGGTTATTTCATCAATTATAGAACGAATATATTTTTTAGAATTTGCGTTATCAGTTTTCAATAATTTTTCAATTTCTAATATATCTGTTTGTTTTTTCTGAACTTCATTTATTTCATCAATTTCTTTTTCAATTTTAGAAATTTCTGAATTTACATTTTCAATTTCATTTTTAACTACTTTCAATTTTTCGTGATATTTTTCACTACTTATACTTCCGTTTAACCTTTCTTCAAGTAATATATCTTCTCTATTTAATCGTTTTTTTAAGTATATTTTTCTTGGGTTTAAATTATCTTCTAATTTCTTAATTTCAGAAGTAAAATTTTGTTTTTTCAATTGATCAACAATTATTTCAGAAAAATATTTGAAAATATAATCAGTTATTGAATTTTCAAGTTTAGTAATTCCTAAACCTCTGTTACCGCATTTAGTATATGGATAAATATTTGAAGTACATGAATAAACTGATTGTTTTCCACCTTTTCGTAATGTTGGATAATAGAACCTTCCGCATACTCCACATTTTATTATTTGCTTATCAAACAGATAATCATGTTTTTTATTAATCCCTTGTTTATTACTATTATTTTTTAATCTTTCCTGAATTTTATCAAAAGTTTTTTGATCTAAAATTGCTGGGCATTCATACTCAACGCCTAAATAAATTCTTTTACCAATCAAATTTTGATTGGTTAGAATCTGATAAATTACATTTGGATACCAAGTTTTATTTAATCTTGTTACTATACCTTTTTGATTTAAATGTTTTGCAATTGTATATGTACCTTTTCCACTCAAAAACATTTCAACCATTTCATTTATTATTCCTGCTTCATCTGGATTAATAACTAATCGTATATTTTCAACAATATAACCATACGCAACTTTTGGATTATTCATATAGAAGCCTTGAGAAGTTTTAGTTATTCTACCGCCTCTCATTCTGCCTTTAATTACATCAACTTCATATTCATTCATAGAACTCATAATTCCGAAAATCATATTTACATTTTGATTTACGGTTTTATCCTGATTTAATGATGTTAAATTTTCTTTTAGTGCAATTATTCCTACTCCGTAAGAATGTAATTTATCTTTAGTATTCAAAAGTTCTTTAGTTCTTCCAAGGCGTGAAAGTTCAACAACCATCACATAATCAACTTGATTATTTTTTTCTTTACAAAAATTTAAAAGATTTGTTAGTTCTGTTCTTTGCTCCTTTAAACCTGATTCTTTCTCAACAAATTCAGTAATTAAATTGAATTTTTTTATTTTACAATAATCTTCTATTTCTTTTTGTTGCCTTTCAGTTTCTTGTTTTTGCGTACTAACCCTTTGATAACTAACTACATTAATAGTTTTCATTGTATATATTTTAATGGTTAAACATTGAATGTAAAGATAGTACATTAAATGTAATAACGATTTCAATGGTGATAGTAGTAGCATCAATGCCATGAACGGCGCTTGCGAAGGTTTTGATAAGCATGAGATTGAAGTTAGTGGATTGATTATCCCTAATTTACAAAGACCTAAGCAGACAACCAACTTAAAGTAATATTTTTTTATACAGCGTTTAAATATTCAATCTAAAATCTGAACAACTATGATCACCTGATTGATTGATAACCACCGGCAATACCTGCTTTAGACAAAACGATCTGCCACAACTGGTTATTTCTGGCCCTGAAAGAACCCGCACACGAGAGCAGGTAATATTTCCACATTCTGAAAAAGCGATCAGTATGATTGCTCTTGATTTTGTCCCAGTTATTCACAAAGTTGTCATACCAGGCCATCAGGGTTTTATCGTAGTCAAATCCGAAATTATGCCAGTCTTCCATTACGAAAGAATTTTCGATTGCCCGTCCAATCTGAGCCACCGAAGGAATCATTCCGTTGGGGAAAATGTATTTATTTGTCCATGGATCAAGGGCATCACTTGATTTTAGCCGACCAATGGTATGAAGAAGAAATAAACCATCATCTGTCAAAGATTTATTGGCAACCTCGAAAAATGTCTTGTAATTCTTTTCGCCCACATGCTCAAACATCCCAATGCTGACGATCCGGTCAAACTTTTCATTCAAATCGCGGTAGTCCATCAGTCTGAATTTAACCGGAAGTCCCGAACACAATTCTTTCCCCAGTTCAACCTGCTCTCTGGAAACTGTAATTCCTGTTACTTCAGCCTCATATTTTTGTGTGGCGTACTTCCCAAAAGCGCCCCATCCACATCCAATATCAAGCACCCGCATTCCCGGCTTCAGAAAAAGTTTACGGCAGATTAAATCCAACTTGTTTTCCTGTGCCTCATCCAGACTATTGGCATCTTTCCAATAAGCACAACTGTAATTCATACGCTGGTCAAGCATATTCTGGAAAAGATCATTCCCCAGATCATAATGCCTTTCCCCAACAATAAAAGCGCGTTGCTTCGATTGAGGATTTAAAAACCGGGCTTTAAACTGGTTGATGAACAAGGAAACCTTCCGGCGAATTTTCTCATCAACCTGAGCCTGAATAATTTTGCAGATGAGCTCATCAAGCTTTTCAACCTCCCACCAGGCATCCATATACGATTCCCCAATACCAAGATGACCTTCGGAAAGAGCCCTCCGGTAAAACTCCTCATTTCGAATCCGGATATCCCAGGGATTGTTGCCATCAATCTGAACTCCAGCCAATTCGAGAATTTCCTCTGCTACCTTTTTGTAACTATTATTCATATGCATAGTTTTAGTTATTTTGAAAGGAAATTATAAGATTTCAGGCTCAGTAATGAGCTTCTACAGAGTTCGAAAGTTCAACATGTGAGATGAAACAGGCCAATGACTGGTTCGGTGGCATCGTTCCATTTCTCGATTGCTTTGGAAGTTGGATACAAATCGGTCTTGCATTTCTTACTGATGAAGAAATCGACCGCCTCGTCCGAAAGACTCACCATTCCTTGCTGTCCGGAACAGATTATCAATCGTTCAGCATCCTCCTGATAAATGTACATTGCTTCTTCCAGCGAAATAATATGCGAAGTGCCGTAAACTGCTTTTGAAAGATTTTTCTTTCGCTTTTCTATTTCTCCGGAAAGCCGAATGATAATGTCGTGGTCGATTTCCAAACCATCAGCAGTAATAAATCCAAATCCCGAATCACCCAGAACTGGTTTCATTTTGTCGCGAATATTTCATCTCACTATTTTCCCTTTTCTGTTTTCTGACTATCCGGAGACATGCCCATCGTCAAAGCTGTAATTCCTGCCAGACCTCCCAACTGCATGCTTTCCAATGCGGTGCTGGGAACGATTACGATGGTTGAGTTCGATTTCAAGCCTTCATAAAGCATGTTCATCGCCCTCAAATGAAGGGCCGTTGGGTTGCTGGAATACGACTTTGCAGCTTCCTCAAACTTCTCTGCCACCTGTCGCTCCGAATCTCCCAGGATTACCCTGGCCTGACGTTCCCTTTCGGCCTGTGCCTGCATCGACATTGCATCCTCCAAAGCAGGCGGAATCAGGACATCTTTTACCTCCACCGAAATAACATTGACGCCCCATGGTTCGGTACGCTCATCAATTATTTTCTGAAGTTCGCTGCTGATTTTGTCTCTGCCTTCCAACATGTCCGATAGCATGGTTTTGCCGATCACATCACGTAAGGCCGTTTGCGAGGCCCAATTGATTGCATTTCTATAATCGGCAACGTCTAGCGATGCCTTCTTCGGATCCAGAACTTTCCAGAACAGTACGGCATCCACGTCAACCGGAACCGTATCTTTGGTAAGTGTTTTTTCGGCTGTAAAAGAAGTAGTGATCACACGAAGGTCAATCCAGTAGGGAACAGTATCGATAATCGGAATGATAAAAAAGAGACCTGGTCCCCGGAGTGATTGGAAGCGTCCCAGCCGCAAAACGACCACCTTTTCCCACTGATCGGCAACATTAATTGAGCTTGAAACGATCAATGCGATGAGAAAGAAAATTACGACAAACGTGTAACTGCTGACATTTCCCTGAACCCCAAACATGGCATATTTCAACAACCCAATGCCAAGAATGACAAAAAAGATAAATACTGAAAAATAATTTTTGGTTTTCATAATTCTGCCCTCCATTTTGGTTTTTTGAGCAGGATTGTTTTTCTGGCAACGTCTTGTTGCATGGAAGCGGAGCCGGTTTCCCTGCTCATCATGTAGTTAAAATTATGAAATATTTTAACGAAAAACAAGGGAATTATGCCTGTTTATGAGTCAATTAAAGTTGTTTTTTTCCCTGATACCGTACGATTACCAGCCCTTTAAATCCAGGTTTGTACTGTCGATCATGGTGACCCATTTGCCCATTTTTTTCTGAATAATCCGGAAGTGATGCTGGTCTTCGGGAGTGACAAATGAAATGGCTTCACCCGGATTTTCGGCACGGCCGGTTCGACCAATTCTGTGGATGTAATCTTTTGGCGAACGAGGTAATTCGTAATTGATTACATGAGGCAGAAACTCAATATCAATACCACGAGCCAACAGATCGGTGGTGACAAGCACCCGAAGTTTGCCGGATTTGAATTCATGCAAAGCTTCGGTACGCGCTCCCTGGCTCTTTTTACTATGAATGGAAACGGCGTCGATTCCGTTTTTGCAGAGTTTATCGGCCACATTATCAGCCTGAAAACTGGAAGATGTAAAAACCAGCACCTGTTTCAGCTCATTCTTTTTGATGATGTAACGCAACAGCGGACCTTTCCTTTCCAATGAAACAAAATAGCCGGTTTGATCAATCAGATCAATATTTTCTTTCTCCGGTTCAATCTTAATCACCACCGGATCGTGCAGGATAATTTGGTTAATACTGTCAAGTTTATCGCTCAGTGTGGCTGAGAACAATAGGTTTTGACGTTTCGTTGGTAGCAAGGCCAAGATTCGCGTCATTTCTTCCTGGAAGCCCAGATTGAGCATTTTATCGGCTTCATCCAAAACCAACGTTTCAATTTCGGATAAATGCACCGCTTTCGACTCGACCAGTTCAAGCAACCTTCCGGGTGTAGCAACCAAAACCTGAACACCCTGCAAACCGATCATCTGAGGATTAATAGAAACTCCGCCAAAAACGGCAATCGTTTTTACACGCCCCGGAAGTTCTGTCCCAAATTGGATGAAAACGTCACGCACCTGCACGGCCAGTTCGCGGGTTGGCACCAAAACCAAAACTCGGGCATGCCTGTTTTTAGTCGCCGATTGCCCTTGCAGATTTGTTAAAATCGGCAATACATAACTGGCCGTTTTTCCCGAACCAGTTTGTGCAATGCCCAATAGATCTTTCCCCTTCAGAATAGCAGGAATAGCCTCATTTTGAATGGGAAAAGGCTGTGTATAATTTTGAACAGCTAAAATTTTTACCAGAGCGGGTGATAAACCGAAAGACGAAAAGGACATAATAATACGGATAAGTTTCTGTGAGCAAAGATAGAGGAATAAATATTTACTAAAGGAAAAAATCAAAAGTCAAAGTTCGTAGATCCATAAACTCAATACTATGCGACTCATTTTTTCTGATAAACACGGACATAATCAATTACCATGGAACGTGGGAAAATGCTATCATCTATGCCCTGTGCACCACCAAATGTTCCACCGACAGCAACATTCAGCAGCAGATGAAACTGCTTATCGAACGGCCAGGACTCAAATCCAGTTCCTTGATTTTTGAATGTCAGGTAAAGTTGTGAGTCGACGTAAATCCGCATTTCGGTTGTGTCCCATTCCAGAATGTATTTGTGAAATGCTGAATAGCAATCAGGAACACCAAATATTGCTGTTTTATGTGTTGCTTGAATATAGTTATATGATTTCGTTTGAATTGTCGCCGCAACATAATACGGAATATATCCTAAACTTTCCATGATGTCGATTTCTCCACTTGCAGGCCATCCTCCATAAGCTCCATCAGTTGGTAACATCCAGATAGCCGGCCACATTCCTATTCCATCGGGCAATTTAGCCTTTACTTCAACACGGCCATACGTCCAGTCGCCTTTTGTTCGGGTAACTAACCTTGCTGATGTATATTTCTTTCCTTCAAAATCTTCCTTAATGGCATTGATGTAGAGATAGCCGTCTTTTACTTCAGAATTCTTCAAGCGCGACCCGGTGTAGTATTGCGCTTCATTATTTCCCCAACCGCTTCCACCAATGTCATAGCTCCATTTTGACGCATCTGGCAAACCAGTGTAATTGAATTCATCACTCCAAACCAATTGATAACCAGTTGGTATTTCGGAGTCTGGATTCGGATCCTTTGGATTATTATCCTTACAGCCTCCTATAAAAAGTGCAATCAAAACAAAGAAGAAAAAGAAGATATGCTTCATTGGGCTGAATAGTTTCATTCAAAACATTGAGTTCAGGTTAAAAGTTTAATTAATTGCAAGTTACGGCTTAACAAGTTCAAAAACAACACCTTTAAGCATGCACTTTAAAGCATAAAAATGGGCAGAATTTTCATTCCACCCATCTGTTTCATTTATATTAAACGGTAGCCAAAAAGTGACATGTTTTACCACCACGCCGAACCGATTCCAGAATTTTCACTTCAATCGGCCGACCAAGAGCTGTTTCGAAAATGGTTTGATGGGCAGCCCGGGTGCATTCGCAATGCAGATCGTTTGGCTTGGCTGGCCTGAATTTGGCTGCCGGACAATAACATCCTTGTGAAACTTCACCATAACGCACGTGAACGGTGTTTCCTTCTTTCCATACTTCGAAATTGTTTTTATACGCTTCAATCAACTTATCCAGGTCACCTTTGCCTTTTTCAGCGATGTCTCTTTTAAACTGGTGCCGATTAAAACAACCTCTGCCACAACCAGCCATGAGAAATACTTTGGAAGGTTCGTCAAGGTTTTCATCAATCGTTTCAAGTAAATCTGTCAGCCAGTTTTGAATAAACTCCTTTTCCTGAAGCAGTTGTTTGTACTTTTCATCCTCTGGTTCAGGAACCGAACTCTCAGAAGCCATCAGGCTCGTGGCAGGCAATAAAAAACATCCGGCACATGCACTGGCTGCCAGCGAATTTCGGAAAAACTCTTTTCTGTTCATGTCATTAATTTTTAGGTTTTCAAAAGAGACAATTTTCAGTTCATTTACCCTAATAAAAACACACGAATGACATGTTTCAGAAGATGAAAGGGAAGTTTACAAAATTAGAGCATCGGACTTATAATGCGTGCAAACGACTCTTTGATCTTGTTCATCCGGGGCCGATTTCGCCATTCTTCCAGAATGATTAATTCGCTTTTTTCCTGATCATCAAGGAATTGAGCCGCCAGAATGCCTGCAATCTCTTCGTCATAAACCATGGCATTGACTTCAAAATTAGTTTCAAGGCTCCGGAAATCGAGGTTGGCAGTTCCAACCGAAGAGAAAACACCATCGGCAACAATGACTTTGCTATGGGTAAATCCGGCTTTGTAGAAATATATTTTCACCCCGGCTTCGAGCAGTTCTTCAATATATGAGTTTGTGCCCCATTTGGGGGTAATGGCATCCGATAAACCCGGAACAATTATCCGAACATCAATACCTCCCAAAGCCGCAGTTTTCAAGGCAGTAACAATATCAGCTGTTGGCATCAGGTAGGGAGTTGAAATATAGACGTAATCGGTAGCTGAAGCAATCGCAGCAAAATAGGCTTGTCCAATGCTTTCCCAATCTGAATCTGGGCCGCTGGCAGTCATCTGAACCAATTTTCCATTCCCCGATTCAAACGGTTTAAAGTACTCCTCTCCTTTCAAAATTTCTTTCGATACAAAATACCAGTCTGCCATAAAAATGATCTGAAGTGCAGTAGCACCACCACCAGTCACTTTCAGGTGTGTATCGCGCCATGGACCGATTCCCGGGACACCATCCTGATAACGATCAGCAAAATTCAATCCTCCAACAAAAGCTGTTTCACCATCAACCACCAGAATTTTACGGTGATTGCGGTAATTAACCCTCGATGTCAGCATCGGAAAACGAACCTTCATAAAACAATCGACCTTAACTCCTGCATCTGACATCGACCTGATGAACTTCTTCTTGAGTTCCCAGCTACCAACATCGTCAAATATTAACCGAACTTTAATTCCTTCAGTAGCCTTCCGGATAAGCAGTTCGCGCAGATAATTCCCAATTCGGTCGTTCTCAATAATATAATATTCAAGGTGAATGTGATGTTTCGCTTCCTCCATAATGCGGAAAATCTCCGGAAATGTTTCTGCTCCGTTATGCAAAATTTGAATTTCATTGTTATTGGTCAAAATCGCGTTCGAATTGGAAAGCAGCAGGTTCATGAGCCGCTTCTTCGAATACAGTTTTTCGCTGATTTGAAATTGATTGGCAGGAAGATTATCAAGCTGTTCCAAGGTCAGGTTCCGAAGTTTTTCAAGGTGTTTCAACCCTTTGCGCGAATACATTTTCGTTTTGCGGTATTCCTGACCAAAAAAAAGGTAAATCACAATTCCAATAAACGGCAGCAAAACTAAAACCAGGATCCAACTGATGGTTTTTTCCGGATTTCGATTTTCTAATATGATGAGCACGGCGATAAAAACTACCGTTAAAAAATAAAGAATGGTAACCAAACTCGGCAATGATTTCCATATATCGAACAAAATAGCCATGCGTGTTTCAGATTGATTTGGTACTTCTAAATATCATCAAAAAGCAACATAAAAACAAGAGGAAAAATGATCCTGATGGTTCACTTACCTTACCCCTTTTTATTTTTCAAAACATGCAGTTTGCAATCGTCAAGTTTTCGGAATGCGATTGTTTTTCCTGAAATAAGTGGTGCAGAAACCCCTTTTCCAAAAAACTGATTCCCAGTGTATACAAAGGCTTCGTCCCATAGATTCATTTCCAGAAAACTATTCAGCAATTCGCTTCCACCTTCAACAATTACAGAAAGGATTTCTCTTTTGTAGAGTTCATCCATCATTTGAGGCAAAATATTCTGATCAAAATCGAGCATAATAAATTTCAGATTTTCCGAATCCGTTTTCTCATCGGCCGTAAAAACCCAGGTTGGTGCTTTCCCGTCAAAAATATGCAATCCCTTATCGAGTCTACACAATCGGTCGATCACCATTCGAACCGGTTGATTTCCTGTCCATTCGCGAACGGTCAATGCGGGGTTGTCAAATTCGGCTGTATTGGTACCAATCAAAATGGCAGATTCTTCGGAGCGTTGTTTGTGCACCAACCGTTTCGACAAGGCGTTGGTAATCCATGTTGGATGCTGCTTTTCGGTACGATCGGTATCGATAAAGCCATCGAGTGTTTGCGCCCATTTCAGGATAATGTAAGGTCGCTTTTTCTCATGAAAAGTAAAAAATCGCCTGTTCATATTGCGGCATTCTTTTTCGAGCATTCCAACCTCAACTTCAATTCCAGCCTTTTGCATCCGCTCAATTCCTTTTCCGGCAACCTCGGCAAACGGGTCAATAGTTCCAATTATAACCTTTGGTATGCGGCTTTCGATAATCAAATCAGAACATGGAGGCGTTTTGCCAAAATGGGCACACGGTTCAAGCGAAACGTATAAAGTTGACTCCAAAAGCAATTCCGGATTTTTAACCGACCGGATGGCATTCACTTCAGCATGAGGTTGCCCGAATTTCTCGTGGTAACCTTCACCTATGATTTTCCCATTACAAACAATTACACAACCAACCATGGGATTAGGAGCCACATCGCCCATCCCAAGAAGTGCCAGATCGAGGCATCGTTGCATAAAAATTGTAGAAGTACTCATCGGCGAAAAAGTTAACTTTGCCAAAAATAGCAATAAATGAAGGCAGGTATCGCATGCATCCGAAAAGAATTGGCAGGAATTTACGCTAAGGGCGAAATTGAGAGCCTTATTTTCCTGATTTTCGAAAAAGTGAAAGGATACTCCCGCACCCAGTTTTTGCTTGCCAATGCGGAGGAACTAAACGAAGATGATCTGAAAGAAATCAGAGAGATCGTTGCGCGACTGAAAAACCATGAACCGATTCAATACATTCTGGGGGTGACCGAATTCTATGGTCTTTCCTTTCATTCCGTACCCGGAGTTTTGATTCCTCGACCCGAAACAGAAGAATTGGTTCAATGGATTATTCAGGAAAATAAAAATTCGAAGCCATTCATCCTGGATATTGGTACCGGAACCGGCTGTATCGCCATTTCGCTTCAGAAAAACATATCAAAATCTACAGTTTTGGCATGCGATATCTCGCCTGTTTGCCTCGAAACTGCTCACCGAAATTCGGAACTGAATTCTGCAGATGTTTCAGTATTTCAATACAATATTCTGAATAATACTCCTGAAATAAGTAGTATCCCTGAGTTGGATATTATTGTCAGTAATCCACCTTACATTCGGGAAACTGAAAAGAGTTTAATGGAGAAAAATGTGCTTGAACATGAACCCGAACTGGCCTTGTTCGTCTCGGATAAGAAACCATTAATTTTCTATGAACGAATTGCCGATTTCTCGAAAATTCATCTGAAGAATCAGGGGTTTCTGTATTTCGAAATCAATGAAGCTTTTGGAGCTGAATGTTGTAAAATACTTCAGGAGCAAGGGTACTCAGAAATTGTGCTAAAAAAGGATATTCACGGCAAAGACCGAATGATCAGGTGCCGATGGATTTTGTAATTGGATTTCTCCAGTCTTTGGTCTTCGGTCTTGGGACTCCCAAAATTTCCTATATTTGTAGGAGGAGCAGGCGATCGAATGTGAAGTTGGAATCTAAACCACAAAGTCTTTGAAACAGTTATTTGTATATACACTTTTGCTTTTAAATCTGATAGCTGTATTTGCACTCGCATTTGCGACAATATCAGTTTTTCTAAGCCCCGAAAAGCTTTGGTTTGCTGCCTTGTTCGGAATGGCCTATCCTTACATTCTGGTTATCAATCTTGTTTTCATGGTTTTGTGGGTATTTATCAAGCCCATATTTATGCTTTTTTCACTCGTCGTAATTCTATCCGGTTATAACCAAATCGGTAACTACCTGCAATTTTACGGACAGCAAACAAAGGAAAAAGGGATTAAGATTATCAGTTATAACGTGAAATATTTTATGGGAACCAATCGATTCCCAACCAAGGAAAATGCTGATCATATATTGGATTACCTCAGACAAAATAACGCTGACATTATTTGCTTACAGGAAGTCAGGCTAAATAAGCGTCAAATTTTTGATGTTACGAACAGTAAGCTCCCACAGATCAGTCACATGCAACTGGCACATACCAGTCATGAAGGAGGGCAACTGACCCTGACCCGTTTCCCCATCCTGAATATGGGTGAAATCAGGTTCAACAATTCAGGAAACATGATTATTTATACCGATATTTTGCTGAATTCGGATACCGTAAGAGTTTACAATTGTCATCTGCAATCGTACCGTTTACGCCCAAAGGAAATAAATTCTATCGACTCGATGAATTTTGAAAATCATCAGGAAACAATGACTCAAATAAAAGATTTGAGCGTGAAATTTAAGGATGCCATTATCAAACGTGCAGAACAGGCTGCCACCTTGCGCGAACACCTGAATCAATGCCCATACCCGGTTATTGTCTGTGGCGATTTTAACGACACTCCGGTTTCTTTTACTTACCGCACCGTGCGAGGCGACCTGAAAGACTCGTTTACTGAATCGGGAAAGGGAACGGCGAATACCTACAATGGCAAATTACCCTCGTTCCGGATCGACTACATCTTATACAGCCCTAAATTTACCAGCTACAATTTCGAGGTTTCCACGCTAAATCATTCCGATCATTACCCAATCAGCTGCGATTTGTTCCCGGCAGAGAAATGACACAACTCACTTTGGTAAAGTAAAAGCCCTGATTTTCCGAATCCATTTGTTAATTTTTTGTAACCCTCCAGATATTTTTTCATGGAAGACACCTAAGCAATGTCAATATAAAACAGAATATCGTCTGTCGCTTTTTATAGTCAATAAATTAAGGCGTCATTAAAATATCGATCCCTCATAATCGTTATTAATAATAAAGCATAACAGTTCAGAAAGCCGCAATAGTCCCCGTTCCATTTATTGGAATTATCACTTCCAGTACTTAGACGGGGATTAAATAATCTGAAGAATAAACCCTAAATAACCATACCTATGCTGATTATAGAAGAAAAGTTTTTTCGTATATTTAAATACATGGGATTTCCAGAAGAAAAGATCCGGCCGGAAGCCTCTTTTGTTGCCGACTTTGATTTTGAGGAATTTCAATTTAACTGCCTGGTCTTTTACATCGGAAGTTATTTCAAGATAAACATTCGCGAAGGTGATTATGCCGAACTGGATACAATTGGCAGTACCATGAATTTTGTGAAAAGAAAGCTTGAAGTTAATTCACGTTTTTGATCAAATTGCCATGATTAAAAAATTTATGCAAATGTCAATCCTGGGTATTTTGGGGTTCAGTTTATTTCTGACTTACCCATTTATTGGCAATGCCCAGGAAAAAACAGAAAAGACTGGCCGACCAAAAATCGCTTTGGTTTTAAGTGGCGGCGGAGCAAAAGGTTTTGCACACATTGGAGTACTGAAAGTTTTGGAGGAAGAAGGATTTCCGATTGATCTGATCGTGGGAACCAGCATGGGAGGTTTGGTTGGCGGCATCTACTCGCTTGGGTACAATGCTTCAGAGCTGGAGACTTTGGTAAAGGCACTTGATTGGGAAACAGTTTTTGCTGACGAAATACCAAGAGCCTATCGTTCAAAAAACGATCAACTCATCAAACAGCGTTACCTGTTTTCACTTCCTATCAATGGAGACAAGAAACTCAGCCTACCGCAAGGATTAATTAAAGGACAGAATGTACTAAATATATTTTGTGGCTTAGCCGGAAATGTGCCCCCTGATGCTGACTTTTCGAAATTACCAATACCCTATGCATGCGTAGCTACAGACCTCGAAACCGGCGAAGAAGTGATTCTCAAAGACGGATTTTTACCTACAGCCATGTTTTCAAGCATGGCCATTCCACTTGTTTTTCAGCCAGTTAGCCATAATGGCAGGTTGTTGGTTGATGGTGGTATTGTTGATAATTTTCCAACCGATGTTGCCAGAAAAATGGGTGCCGATATTATTATTGGAGTCGATATCCGAGGTGATTTTCGTGATCAGATGAATCTAAAATCAATCAATGGTGTGCTGAGCCAATTGGTCAATTTCTTTGATCAATCGAAAGATTCACTCAACAAAAGCCTGTGCGACCTGATTATCCGACCCAACGTAAGTGAATATTCCGTTTCAAGTTTCAATAATGTTGCCGTTGACTCCTTGATTTTGAGAGGAGAAAAAGCTGCCCATAAATTCAGGACTGAACTCAGGGAACTTAAAAAGAAATACGACCTTAAACCAAGGCAAATACCACGAACACTAGTGCAAACCGATCGATGGCACATTAACAATCTAACTTTTACAGGTAATTTTCACCTCGAACAAGAATTTTTGCGAAAAACACTCAACATGGAAATTCCCGGAGATTATTCTTCGGAAGAGATAAAAATGGCCATCGACAAACTATACGGGTTGGGTGGCTTTGACCGGATTTACTACAATTTAATTGACACCGGGAATGGTAAAACCCTAAACTTCAACATTTCAACCCAGGAAGTCTTCACCCAGAATATTGGTTTTAAAGCCAATACCACCGATGCTGCCGCCATTCTGGTTAATACAACTCGGAAAAATTATAAAAATGTTTTTGGATTGTTGTCGGCCAGTGCAGAATTATCGGTTAATCCGGGATTGATTCTGGTTGCTGAATCGAATCGGACAAACGTTCCAACTTTGGGAATTAACTTAAAAGGCAAATACCAAAACTACAATGTGTTCGACAAAGGTGAAAAGGCGTTTGAGGCCAATATTCTCTATTCTTCAGGAGCGATTTACGTGTACCAACCATTTATAAAACAATTACACATGGGACTTGGTCTTCAGGAAGAATATTACCACGGCGACATTTTCAGTAAAAACAATACTTCGCTGATTGTAAGCAACAGAATAGATCAATTCCTGACCAGCGCCTATTCCTACCTGTCGTTTGACAATATGGATGATTACTACTTCCCTACAAAAGGTACAAATTCGTTTGCCGAATTCTCGATGATGACCGATTGGAAAAATTCCAGTAAAATTAGTCCGGCGCTTCTTTAC
>Ga0302288_1001237_pt1 | contig 17051 bp, 19 predicted proteins | sample III_Fen_N1_1_FD_194549 | JGI IMG/M metagenome (GOLD analysis project Ga0302288, IMG submission 194549) | Peat permafrost microbial communities from Stordalen Mire near Abisko, Sweden - III_Fen_N1_1 | ecosystem: Environmental > Terrestrial > Soil > Wetlands > Permafrost | place: Sweden: Abisko...
TTGAGAGACTTATGTGTGTGAGGTGGAGTTTTTTGGGAGGTGTGTTTTTGAGGAAGGTACGCGGTTTTTTTAATGTGGTCCGTGGCCCACTGCCTAACTACCAGATAGTTGATCTCGAGAGTTTTCATATTCTCAAGTTTTATCAATTGTTAAAGAACTGCAATGATGCGCCAATAAGCGCCGACTCTAACCGCCTCTACGGCCCGGTCAATTCCAGCATAGTCAAGCAGGTGCTGCTCGATTGTTACTCGACCTTGTTTTTGGTCAAGCTCTGCCTGGGTTTTGCCGCGTCGAAACTGAACGTTAATGTCAGCGATTTTCTCATCGAGAATTCCGCCGCCAAGCGCTGGCTCGACTTCCCTATCCCAAACTTGTTTAGGATAAAGATGTAGGTATTTATCGAAGCCTCGAGTTAAAACAACGCCGCTTGCAAATTCATTTCGAAGTTCTGTCGGTATTGTTAACCGACGCTTATCATCAAGCTTTCTTTCGAAATAATCTACACTTGCCATGTTGTATTTTCTTTGGCCCCGCCTAGGTTATTTATTAATGTTTAGTGGTGTTTGTTTTTTGGTGGTGTTACCCACTTGTTTCCACTAGACTCACTATACTACCCACAATTACCCACTACAATCCCCAAAATACATGATTATTTCCATTGAACTAATGGTTATTCACAGTTTTGTGGATAAGTGGCATTTTTTACAGATACAAAACAAAAACGCCATTTCTGGCGTTTGTGGTGTTTTTGTCTATGGTTATTGTACTGATTGTCTATATATTTCTAGTAAGGCACCGGCCACGGCCTTTTCGTCATGGCGTATTAACGACCTAACCACCGGCAAAACGTCAGACTTGTCAGATTTTGCCATTTGCCCTAATAAATTCGCTGGAACGGCTTTATAGCTTGCATTTTTAAGCTTTGCTTTTTCCGCCTTAACGATAAAAGCCTTCTCTTTCACATAGCGCTTCATAACCTTATTATCTGGGACTTGTTGATTATATAGAACATAGTCGATAAATTTAGCGCCAGCAAACCGTTCGATTTCACTAACATGATCACAAACCGTAAAATTATCAGTTTGACCATGCTTAGTGGTTAAATTCGCAACGTAAACGCAGACTGCCTTTGTTTTCATCAAAGCTTCTTTAAAACCATCAATAATTAGCAAAGGTCCGAGTGATATATATAGGTCACCAGGTGAAATAATCACCATGTCAGCCTGTTCAATTGCTTCAATCGCCATTGGGTTTGCCATTGCCGATGGAGTTAGTGACAGCTCAGCCTGACGTGGATCATATTTAAATTTATTTGACCCAATAACAAATTCACCGTTTAACACAACGCTTTCCTCTGGCCACTCCATTTTTAGACGAACATTATCAAGAGTCGCTGGTATTACTACGCCACTGACGCGCAAAATCTCCGATGCCGTTTCTACCGCATCGCTAAAACTACCAGTTACCTTCTCGAGCGCCGTTAGTAAAATGTTACCAAAAGAATGACCACAGAAAGTTCCACCGTCAAAACGATAATTAAATAAATCGCGAATTTTTGGCGAATCACTAAGCGCCACTAGACATTTCCGAACGTCACCTGACGGCAAAGTCCCAAATTCGTCTCTTAAAATACCAGTGCTACCACCGTCGTCAACCATATTAACGATTGCTGCAATCTGTTTAGTGTGTGGCTTAAGTGCCGAAATTATCATAAAACTACCAGTACCACCACCTATCACGGCAATTTTTATGTCATTTTTAGAAAAAGGACCTGACATTCTATAATCCTCGTATCTTTTTTATGATTCCCCCAAACCATAGCGCACTTGGCCGGAGTTTTCGTTCACTATTCTTATAATTCACTTCTACAAGCCCAAATCTTGGCCATTTTCCATAAGCCCACTCAAAATTGTCCGTCAAGCTCCAGTGCAAATAGCCTATCAATTTAACACCGTATTTTAAGGCATTTTGCATACCTAAGATCGTCTCAGTAATCCACCATTGACGGTTCTTATCTTCGGCGTCAGCCAAACCGTTCTCAGTAATTAATATCGGTTTTTTATATTTACGATATAACCGCTCAAGAACAAACTGTATATCGGCTGGCTGCATACTCCAATTAACATCGCTAAGTTTATCTTCGGGACTATGAACCCGATAACCATACACTCTGTTGCTTTGATAATAATTTACACCCAAAAAATCACATGTTTTTATAACCTTCTTCAAAATATAATCATCTTGAAAATATTGCATAATAACCGCGCTAGCGTGGCTTAACCAAGAATTATCACCAGGGTAATAAAAGGCTGAGCTCTTAGCAATTGAGACCTTATGGCGACGACTCATCTTGTGAATCTCTTTAGCCACTTGATTATGCGCATAGATTAGGTTATTTACAACTTTAGCGGTCGATAATGCGCTCTGTTCCATAGGCGGCCAACTAGCTAAATAGTAGCTAGACACCGCATAGACCTCCGGCTCATTTATAGTGACGACATATCTTACATTCGCACCAATCTCAGAGATTACCTTACGGGCAAACCTGACGAAGTATTTTACATTTGAACGCTTCTTAAAACCACCCATTTCAGCAAACCAAACCGGTAACGTAAAGTGGAAAAGCGTCATAACCGGCTCAATATTTCGACGTTTTAATTCCTTGATATATTCCCTATAGTGCGACAAAGCCGTCGGATTAAAGACACCTTCAACCGGCTCAATCCTGGACCATTCAACGCTAAATCGAAAAGCATTCATATTCATTTTTTGAAGTAAATCAAAATCTTCGGCATATTTTTCGTAATGATTAGTCGCTAAATCCGACACGTAGTTATCAGGGTCTTTTGCCTGTTTTGATATCCGGTCCCAACTATCAAAATCAGCAATATGGTATTCAGCCTGAGCAGCCTTAACCTTGGCGTTCTCAAGCTCCCAAACCGTCCATTGATTATGATTTCCACCCTCCGCCTGGTGAGCCGCTAATGCCGCACCCCATAAGAAGTTTTTTGGAAAATTTGAATTTAGCTTATTAGTCATATAGTCTAAGCCATATTATACGCTAACTACAGTTGTACGGCATCTTCGCCAAAGTGTTTTTGGAGGCGCATGACAATCGAACCTTCGTGACGACCCAGTAAACTGCTCAGTTCCTTAACCGACGAACCATTTTGAAACTTCTCTTTTAAGATAGCATCCTGTTGAGGTTCCCAAGGTTTATAGGCATTGGGATGAGTCTCGCGCATTTTATTAATCTTTTCCTGCCAGCCACCAGCTTTGATCTTATCTTTTTTTGGCAATTCGGCTTTACGATTTTTAGCCGCTTCCTCTAAATAAGCAAAACGCTTTTTATCGCGCGCAGCTTTATCGCGCAGTAATACATCAATAGTTTGAGCATCCTCGCTAACCCTAAGGGCCATTTGATTTATGCCAGATAAATAAAGATTGTGCAAGTTTTTTACTCGGCTTAAAGCCACATAACCCATACCTTCAACGAAAGCTTTTCGAAGGTCAATCCGGGCTGCATCAAGTGTCATACCTTGCGATTTATGAACCGTAATTGCCCAAGCTAGGCGCAATGGAATCTGCGTAATACTAGCCCGCTTTTTCTCACCATCGCGCTGTTCCCAGGTGTCTGGTGCCATAGTTAACACCTTACCGCTTTTAAATTCAACAATTGGGTATTCGGTACCTGATTCGAAATCGATAACTGTTCCGATGCTGCCATTGACGTATTTTTTATCTGGACTATTTTTAACCGCCATCACTAAAGCGCCCTTTTTCAGACGCAAAGTCGCAGGAGCTAGAACTGATCGCTGTAAACTTTCAACATAATTTTTACTTCCTGTCGTGGATTGTGTATAAAAAAGTTCGTCACCCTCAAGCGTAGCCAACCGCTCTTCGTTCAATTTATCAACATCAACATTTACAGTATGAAGTTCAGTCAAAACCGCCCCATCTTCCGGCTGGGCATCAACACGGCTTAGCAAAGTTTCGGCATGCGCTCGCCTTAAGTCACCCGCTCGAATGGCATTCAAAATATCCAAAAGCTCAGTGTCGTCTTGGCGGTGCTGCTCTTCTAGGTAGCAAATCGCTGGATCAAGTTCTTGCCATACATTGCTATTAACCACAAAGCCGCCAGCCCGACTGTCGCCTCTGTTGATCGGTGGTAATTGGAAAAAGTCGCCACTCATAATCAGCTGAATCCCGCCGAATGGTTCGTCTTTTTTACGAACAATTCGACAAACTTCATCAATCATATCTAAACGAAAATCATGCAACATACTAATCTCGTCGATAATTAGAACATCAGTTTTTTCAATAATTTCACGTCGGCCTTTGGGCATGAATTCAACAAAGCCAGCTCGCAGCTCGTCCTCGACGCCAATGCCGCTCCATGAGTGAATGGTCGTTCCGCCTAAGTGTGTCGCCGCCAAGCCTGTCGTGGCCGTAACTGAGACATGTTTACCCTCGCCTTTAGCTAGTCGGATAAATTGATTCAACACAAAAGTCTTCCCAGCTCCCGCTGGGCCAGTTAGCAACACGCTCTCTCCCGAAAGCATGACCTCAAGTGCCATCCCCTGTTTCATTACCTCTATTATAGCTTTTATAGGATGAAAAATACAAATTTAATTAAAGTTTGTCGCATTTTGCGGGTCCTGTCGCTCGGTCCGCCCCTGGCCATAAAACGGATTACCGTTTGTTTTTTGGATTGGGTCTGTCACGATAAAATTCATTCTGAATTTTTCGCGACCCCGCCTCAGTCGGTGACGTTCGTCATCCGGCTTCCGGCCTTGCGAACTGCCGACTGGCAGTTCTCACCCGCCGGACGCCACCCGTAGCTTCTGCCGAAAGCCGCAATTTTTCATGACTCAAAAATGATCAGGCCTGTGTTCCTATTTCACTAATGACACCCTGGAACCCGAGACTGACAAGGCGCCGGGGTCCTTGTTCAGTCCCGGAGCGAAGCATGTGTCTTTAGTGGAAGAGGGGCAGAGGCGCAGGAATGAGGAGCTATAGCAAAAATACTACTTAAAAATCGCCCTTTTATAACCCCGTAAAATCTCTAAACTAGCACAATATTTATCGGCAATAACCACCGCAATCGCCTCTTTATGAATCGGCGGCGTAATCGTTAAGGGCCACATGTGACGCTTGATAATTTCCTTTTCAATACTATTCAAATTAAAATGATTGGTAGCATTTTTCAAAGCCAAATTAGGGTGCTTAAGCGCATGCAATCGCCCGGGCGCTCCATTATGCCAATCATACAGAAAGAAATCATGCAAAAGCGCACCCCTAGCGGCTGATTGATAATCGAGACCAAATTTTTTACAAATACGATAGCTTGCATAGGATACAGAAAAACTATGCTCGATACAGCTAACATTAGAGTGCTGAATAAAGCCAGCCATTGACCAAACGTCCTTATCTTTCAGTAAATCCGATATACAAGCGACGTAATTTTCATCTTCAAAAGATGACATTTTCATAGATTAGCTCCTAGGTGGTTCGCCCTCTGGATCGTCTAATAGTTTCTTAGCTTTAACCTCGTAGCGTCGACCAGTAACTTCACTAGTAATATAATCTTCATTAATTAAATTCACGAACATATCTAAATCATTACCATCCATGATAATAATCGCGCCCTTATCATCACTCATCAATTGAAGCTGCATATTATCAGCATATTCAATCACCTGCTCTTGAGATATTGGCCCGACCTCTATTTTCTGTAATTTATTTACGGTTTTTTTACGCTCACGGACCATCGATTGTAAATCCATACCATCCGGAAAGCTTAAACGAAAGTGTTTTTCAATTTCAGTTACTTTTACGTCAGCCAAAGCTTGCTTTTTATAATCATAATTAAAAATTCGCTCGAATTTACCCTGATCAAAAACAAAAATGTCTTTATCGATAATTAGCACTTGATTATCATCAGGAATTTTCAAACCAGCATCAGCACTAAATGAACCGAATTTGCCATCCTTAAATTCCCAAGCCGTCGAGCCCTTTAGCACTTGACCCTGAGAAATTAGCTTAACAACAAAGAAAGGCTTTTCAGAGTTATCCTTATATGTAAAACGAGCTAAAATTCCCTTAATACGCTTAAATTCATGTTCCTGTTCGCTAAACTCAACGATATCCTTGCGCTGAGTCTCAATCAAATTAATCATCGTCTCAGCACGGCCAACCTTCTCGAGGTCAGTGCGTAGTAAAACATTCTCTTCGTTTTCCGACAACTCAAAATCTCGAACTGAAAGTCCAGTACCAGCACCCATATTCACATAATTCAACAAATCAAACAAAAATAGCGGCTTAATCTGCGAGCTAAGCTCGTTATCGAACTTCGTAAAGTAAGGCGTGTAATGTTTATTAAACAAGAAAAATTCAACGTTTAAATCTTTCTTTACACCGTCGGTGTTATTTGCCCATAAAAAAATATCAATCGGTTCGCGTGTTTTTTCCATTTTCAGCTTTCTTTTTTAGATAACAACTAAGATTATTGTAACTTTTTTTGTTAATTTAGAGCAATACTTGACCAGACAATCGTTGTTCCCGAGCTTTATTAGCCCAAATATCGGCAAGCTCATTATCGGGGTTGCCGTGATGACCACGAACCCAAACTAAATGAGCGTTAGATTTTTTATGAAGCGACGTCAACTCCTGAACGATGTCCAAGTTTTTAATTGGACTTCCCTTCTTTTTCCAGCCATTAGCTTCCCAGCTAGCGCTCCACTTTGTAATAACGTCAATCCAAAATTGACTATCGCTATAGATCTGGCATTCACAGTCGCCAGCATCAATCAAGGTCGCGATTAATGCTTTACCTTCCATGCGAATATTCGTCGAATCTATTTCATGCCCAACAATTACTGGTTTTCCGTCTTTTATCACCGCAAATCCACCAGGACCAGGATTGGGGCTGCAGCTGCCGTCAGTGTAATAAGTTATCATACCTATCCATTCTACTATATAACTTCAACTGCTTGAAATTGTTATGCTTATTAGTCATAATGGGATAGTAAAGTAAAAAGGAGTTTTTATATGGCAAAAGGTGCATCAAAACCAGGCAAAGGCGTTAAAAAAGCCCCAAAAGCTGATAAAGCCGCAAAAGCTAAAAAAGTCTACTAAAAGTTAGCTAAAAAAACAAAGAGATGCTAGTTCTAGCGTCTCTTTATTTTTAAATACCTTCTGCGACAAATAATTAATATTGTTTGCTCTAGGTTTATTAAAAATAAATATCCTATATAAAAGAAAGATGTAATTCGCCAGTCACTTAAAGTCAACAAGGCGCAAACCGCTCCAAGACAACTAATCCAGAAAAATGCTAACGTCTCTTCTTCTGGCTTTTTCCAAGAATGAACTTGGGTTGGAATGCCACCTATAACATCGATCAAAACGGCCGCAACAACTGCAACTGATGGCGAATTAAAAATTACCCACAGCAAGACTCCAGTCAATGCACTTATAAGACAAACTATATCTAGTTTTTGTATCTTTTTATCACTATTCTTCCAACCGATTAATACAACCGAAAAAGTACAGAGCGAAGCCATAATAAGAAAAGCTCCTGTAGTATATTGAGCCTCGGATAATGCAGCGACTGCCGATATACCAGTCAATAACGACCATATAAACCAAGTTACGACCCTTGGCTTTGTTTTCTGCTTGATAACGTCGGCAATATAAGGAATAATCGGAACAACCGTAAGTATTCCTGCTAAAATAACAAGAATTATCCTATAGTTCATCTTACAGTTCGCTTATTGCAACGCGTTTTTGCTCAGTTGTGTCACGATCACGAATCGTCACACAGTTATCTTCTAGCGATTCAAAATCAATAACAACACAATGAGGCGTGCCGATTTCATCTTGGCGGCGATAACGTTTACCAATATTTCCATTGTCATCCCACATCACAGCGCCATGCTTTTTCTTTAAAATTTCATAAACTTCACGAGCTTTGGCGACTAACTCTGGCTTGTTTTTAAGTAGTGGCGAAACAGCATACTTAATTGGCGCCAAATGTTCTGGAAAACGCAAATAAATACGCTTTTCGCCATTAACTTCGTCTTCAGTATAAGCTGTTGACAAAACCGCCATAACAGCCCGCTCGACACCAAAGCTTGGTTCAATAACATGCGGCACGAATCGGTCATTAGTGCCTTTGACGGTATATTCCATCCCCTTGCCGCTTTCCCGAGCAATATTACCTAAATCAAAGCTGCCACGATACGCGAGGCCTAATAATTCTTCACGTCCAATCGGAAAATCAAATTCAAAATCAATCGTGCGCTTGCTATAATGAGCGCGATCTTCATCCGGCACTTCTAGTTCGTGAACAGACTCAGTCGGCAAACCGATTGCCGCGCACCAATCCCAAACTAATTTACGCCACATTTCAAAAGACTCTTCCCATTTAGCTGGGTCAACGAAATATTCGATTTCCATCTGTTCAAATTCGCGTGAACGAAAGATAAAGTCGCGTGGACTAATCTCGTTACGAAAAGCTTTACCCTGTTGGCCTAAACCAAATGGCAAATCTGGATAAAAACAATCGACAACGTTCTTAAAATTCGTAAAAATCCCCTGTGCCGTCTCTGGGCGCAGATAGCTAATACTCGATTCGTCTTCAACTGGACCAACGTTAGTCTTGAACATCATATTAAAGGTCCGAACATCAGATAGTTCATTTCCGGCTGGGCTTTTAATACCCTTTTCGCGGATTAAATTTGTTAGCGCCTCTAGATTTAAGCCGTCTACGCTATACCCAGCATCCTTGATCAAATGGTCGGCACGATAGCGCATTTTCGTAACTAAATCCTCAACCAGTGGGTCGCTAAATGTATCAACATGCCCACTCGCCTTCCAGACCTTTTGGTTCATCAAGATAGCTGCATCAATACCGTACATGTCTTCGCGATCTTCGACAAACATCTTCCACCAAAGTTGCATAATATTACGCTTCAAAGCCACACCTAACGGACCAAAGTCCCAAGTGCCGCTTAAACCACCATAAATATCGCTGCCTTGGTAAATAAACCCTCGTCGCTTCGTCAGGCTAACAATAGCCTCCATCTTTTCATTTTTCATATTCTTGTCACTCATAATTGATTTTATTATAGCAGCATTTGCTTTTATTATAAAAATATGATATAATTAAGGTATATTCTGCCAAAACGTAATTGACATAACATCGTTGCGTAGTAGAATGAATTCAGCAATCCTACCTTAAAATAATAGTAAAGTGAGGTCATTAATAGTGGCATTATTCTTAGAGTCGTTTTTTTTTAATAAATTTAAGTTGGCCCTTAATGAGGTGACAGGATCGATAGGAAAAGATCCTGATGACAAGATAGAGGATTCGAAGGCATGGTTCCACGGGTCTTTTTGCCTTCTTGAATTATGGCAAGAACAAACTACGCTTAAAGAAAAATCACTAGCAAAAGCCTTAAAGGCCAAGAACCCCAAAGATGCATTAAGGCACCAAAAAGCAGCCCTCGAACACGCCAGCGTAGCATCAAGAAACCTGGAGATTTCGACATATTATGCCAATCTGGGATTTTCTGGAATAATCCCCCTAGGTAAAACCGTCGAAAATTTTGCTGAAAACGATTTTTATAAATCAGCAATTATTGAGTGCTTGACAATGCTTCGAGCAGAGATTAAAGATTTTGCATATATCAATAATACGCTCGACAATGCCTTAGCTTCGGCTTTTGGTATTCGCCAACAGGCTTACGTCCATATTATGAGAGGGTTTGTCTATAAACTACAAGCTTTCGAGATGTCTCACGACAAGATATGTGACAACAAAAAAGAAGCTGCTGCCGCAAAGGCGCACTTCAATCTTGCGGTTAGCTTACTAGCACTAGCACCAAAGGTAGAATAGGATTCGCACAGACGCCCTCATCGAGGGCGTCTTTCATATATTAAGATAAATTTCTAAACTGCTGCGTGATCCCTGGCAACTAAAAAACAGCTATGTAATATAGGCTCCACGCCGCCAATCTGTGACAGAACCTTCAGGGATTTAGTTGCAATCAGACGCATAAATTTTATATGGTCAGACGTTAGGTCTCCTCCATTTGCCAGCGCCAGGCCTCGTTCTGAAACATCATATCGATAAGTTTCATCTGCTAATAGTTTTTCGCCAGCAATATCATTCCACAAGCTAAGCTCATAACCTAGCAGAGCCGCATATCTTAAGTAAAACCAGGTCTGGATTAAATCAAGCGGAACCGAAATATTATCTAAACCAGCTAGAACCTCGGATAGAACATCATACCATTCTGGCTCGTCAACTGTTTCGCTTGCGCTAGCCACTAATTTAATGGCTGCATACGCAAACTGCATTCGACTATAATTTTCCATGATATGGCGATAAAAAGTCACTAGTCTTGACGATGTTAAAATCCCCAAATCACCTTTTCCGTCACCAAGCACAACCTCGCAAACCGCGAATAGTTCGATTCCGCCAGCTAGGCGACTTTTTTCACGCCTAACTCCACGCGCAATAACACTTTTTTTGCCTTCGGGCGTTATAAGCTGCAATATTCGATCAGCTTCACCGTAATTTGTCCGACGAAGAACAATCGCCAACGTTCGGTTAGATTTCATAATATAACGCTTTTTACGGCCGCGACCAAGTCATCTGGCGCCATAGTCGCCTTATCTAAAATTCTTTTTACACCGTACAACTTTAAATCATCCAAAGATAATTCACTAGCAAGATTCGTGCATAGAATTATCGGTATCTTGCCGGTATCACCATAAGATTGAAGCTCGTGCAGTAATGCAAAAGCCGTAGTGCCGGTTAATAAAACGTCAAGAATAATAGCATCGGGTCGAACATCGTCAATCACCGTTATCGCCGCCAAAGCATGCAGCGAAATCGCGACCTTACAACCAGCAGTAATTAAAACTCGTTCGTACTGCTCGGCCAGCCATTTATCATCCTCGACAATTAATACAGAAACGTCTTTCATAACAAGCTTAACTGGTTAGATGTCTGTAGATCGACATAAAAAGTTGCACCGTCACGATGCCTAGTTACGCCAATTGTACCATTCATTGCATCGGCAAACTGGTTAACTATATATAATCCAAGACCGCTACTTTGAGGTCTGGCATGAATCGGAGTCATTGAAGCATCCTTTAATTTTGTACTCAAGGTCTTAAATAAGTCACTCGACAATGCCGGGCCATAATCACGAACGCCGAGTCTAATTGTCTGCCCGTTATTGTAGACATTTATTTTTATCTCAACCGCCGCACCATCCTCGGCATAATGCAAAGCATTGTCACTAAAATTAAGTAAAATACGACGCAAAAGATCACGATTAGCGACTAAAAGTAGCGACCTACGCCTGGAAACCAACTTTACCACACGATCATGGGCTGCAAATAATGGCGTCAGCTCGCGCACTACGTCTTCACATAACTGCTGTGGGTTTATCGGTTCTAATTTAAACAAGGCGTCAGGCATGCGTATCGCACGCGTTAGGTCACTAGTTAGCCTAAGCGCCCTCTCGCTCGTCAGACTTATTTGACGAAGCATACGCCTCCTATCGGCATCAGAAACATCGCCCGATTCGAGCATTAAGGACAGTTGCCTGACTAGGGCTAGTGGTGACTTTAGCTCATGTGCCGCAACGACAAACGACGGCAAGCCATTTAAAAGTGGCTTGCTAAAAGAATTATCGTGCTCCCCTTTTGATGCACCCATATGTTACTAATTGTAACACGATGAATCTATTGATTAAATTTAATTGTCTGTACTAAAGCGTCAAAATCTGTCAAAAAAGTATTAGCATCAGTACGTATCGTTAAAGTCTTATCGCGAATTTTGAAAATCACCTCTGCTCCACGGACGTCACTACTAAACTTTCCGTCTAGTCTGACACCGGTCAAGCCATTAGACGTGACACTGCTAGACTTTAAATCACCATTTTTGACTTGTGAATTAAAAGATGAAACCACGGAATTATAATCTTGTTGTGAAATATTGATACGCAAAGCAAACTGCTTCGTCGAGCCAATTGGCGGAACCGAGATTGGATTCAAATATGCTTCATAAGTACCGCCGTTTGTCACATCACTACTAGTGTAAACACTCCAAGTTTTAGGATAATCAAAAGTTACGCGTCCATAATCGTCTGGGCCAACAAACTGTCGGTTGGGCTGCTTATCGCGCTCCGTAAATTTTGCTTCATCAGAATCAGCTTGTACTTTTTTAGCATCAGCAACCGCCACGCTGATTTTCGAATCAACATTAGTTTTTTGGTCATTATAATTAATGAAAGACCAGATACCAAAAGCGCCAAAAGCAACTAAAAGGACTATTAAAACAATCGATACAATCATCCAAACATCGGCAGAACCATTTTCGCGAGTAAGTTTTAAGCTCATAGCGTCATTATACTTGCGCTTATCGTAGCTGTAAAGATAGCCCTACTTTTCCTTATCGAATTTTTGTTTGATGACATTTATTTCATTTTTAAGCGACAATAAATCTTGTTCAATTTCTTGAGCCAAAGCCTCAGCAATTTTATATTTATCCAAGGCTAATTCAAGATTAAAGTCTTCGCTGTCAAACCAGCCGACTATGGCATTAAGCTCAGCTGTTTTTTCTGAAATTGTTTTATTTTGTGACGACATCTTTTACCTCCGTTTTTAATATCAATTTACTCGTTTCAACTTCGATAGTAGAACCAACTTTAATTTCCCCTCTAATAAGGGCATACCCACGGCTCAACACGACCATTGGATTAAGTTGGTCCAGTACATTACGGATTGTTTTAATGCCCCAAATTTTTTCATCAATCGACTCATTAATATTATTTGCAATTAATTCTATCGATACCATAATTAATTGACGCTTTTGGTCTATAAATTGCAAAATACGCGGCAATAATGAGCCAATTTGATTATTAACTGCTCTAATAATTTCATTTTTGTCAGGAACAAGAATCTGAGCCGCGTTACTTGGGGTCGAAGCGCGAACATCAGCCGCCAAATCCGCCAAGCTTTCATCCACTTCATGCCCGACACCAACAAGCGTTGGAATTCGACTACCAGCAATCGCCCTAACGAGTGGTTCATCATTAAAAGCCGATAAATCATCAGCACTTCCACCACCACGAATAATCACCAAAACTTCCGGTAGGACCTCACATTGATTGAAATAATTTATAGCGTTAATAATCTGATCAGGTGCCGCTTCGCCTTGAACTTGAACATGGGCAACATCGACTTTTACACCGCCCCACCTATCGTTCAATATCTTTATAAAATCAGCATAACCAGCGGCTTGAGTGCTGCTAATTACAGCTACGTGTTCGGGAATCCTAGGTAATAAACGTTTTCTTTCAGCCGAAAACAAACCTTCGGCATCAAGTTTTGCCTTTAAGATTTCAAAACTCTTCTTTAAGGCGCCTTCACCACTTGGCCTAATGGTTTTTACCGTTAAACTAAACTTACCCCATTGAGTTAGTTTAGGCACAGCTGATATTACGACTTTCATACCATCTTCAATCGGCTGCCTCAATTGCCATACGGTCATAAAGCAGCCAACGCTGCCGCCTTTATCCTTAATATCAAAAAAGATAAACTTCCCTTGGTTAACCTTAAAAGATGCGACCTCGCCTTCAATTTCAACATTCGGATAAGCATATTCGAGTGTCTGATTAAAAACAGCGATAAAATCACTGACACTAAATATCGGCTGGGAGTTTTGCTTTTGGTTTTCCATATTTATTAATCGTTAATTGATAAAAGAAATAACCAAAAATAATTGCACCGCTAACTAATGTCACTCGAGCCAGTAACGTGCCCGCAATGGCGATCTCTGCCGGTACCCCAGATGATGCCAAGAACGAAATCATGATTGTCTCATAGACCCCTGCGCCTCCAGGTAGCGACGATACAGCACCGGCACAGGACGACAGACCAAAGGCTACAAATAAAGTTGCTGGATTCACCCAAGCTCCAAGTGCCATAAACGCAACTGAAATCATTAGAACGTTTGTTAGATTTTCAACTATCGCCCAGATTAGAGGTTTTATCAAAATCCGCTTATCTTTCATGATCTCAAGATAGTCATGATGAATTTCGGTGAAAAACTGCTCAATCTTATCAATTTTTACAACGTTATGTTTTTTACCACGAGTAAAGAATTTAATTAGTTTATTGGCAGTTCTCGTTAGCCAGCCCGAGAATTTTATCAGCCGATCATGCCTACTAATTGTATGAACCATAAAGGCTACGCCCGATAAAACAAAGACTATCATTACCGCACAAACAATTAAAGCTGGGCGATTTATTTTGTGATCAAATATCAACACGACTATCGCAATAATCATCATTGCAATAAAGCTCAAGAATGTTATAGCAAACCTTACGATTTGCGACATAGTCGCCCTACCAGCGCTAACGCCGTGCCTATTTAATACCCAGCCTAAATATGAGAAACCAGCCACACCACCACTTGGTAGAACGTGATTAACGAAATTTAACTCCAAAGCAATACGCGTCATCTGCCAATGTGTCGTAGTCTTAAGGTTGCCCTTTGCTCTTAGATAAGAGAATATCATTCCGCCACTAGCATAATAGCTTAGAAATTGAATCGGGATTAGCAGCCCTAACACCCAAAAATCAATCTTGTCGGCTAATGAAAAGGCCTTAACCATTTCTGGCCACGCTAAATAAATAACCATAGCTATTAGCAGGAACGTGATTAATGATACCCAAGCACGAAATGACATATCTGAATTTAATTATAGCATCAAAAAAGCCCAAATGACGGTATAATAAAGACAATATGTATATTGCAATCCTCGGAAGACAGCCAGAATTAGGTATAGCCGAACTCGAAAGAGTCTTTGGTGGTAATGCCGTTAAGCCAGTTTCACCACAAACCGTAACTATTGAAACCGATTCTTTTGACGTCCAAAGATTTGGCGGCGTGCCTAAAGCCGGCAAGATTATTTTTGAATTACAGCGTAGCGACTGGCATCAAATCAGCCAAAAAATTGTAAATTATTTTGCCAACGAATGGTCAACCTTTATGGGTAAAATTACTCTAGGAATCAGTGCCTACGATATCGACATTAGTCCGCGCGAAGTTCAAAAAACTGGCATCATATTAAAGCAAAAGCTCAAAAAATATAACGTCAGCCTGCGTCTAATTCCAAATACCGAATCTTCGCTCAACACCGCCGTTAGCCACCATAATAAACTTGGTCTATCCGATAATAAGATCGAATTATTAATCGTCAGAGCCGATGACGGCCGAATTATCGTCGCCAGCAGTACTGGCGCTCAAAACATCACTGCCTATGCTAAACGCGACCAAGAACGACCAAAGCGCGACGCTTTTGTCGGTATGCTTCCGCCGAAGCTTGCCCAAATTATGCTTAATCTAGCCGTTTCTGGCTCAAATAAACCACTTCGCGTCCTTGACCCATTTTGCGGCACAGGTGTTATCCTTCAAGAATCATTATTAATGGGATACTCAGCCTATGGCACCGACTTATCGGAAAAAATGGCGAATTACAGCGATGAGAATTTAGACTGGCTATCTCGCGGCTATCAACAAGAATTTGACTACAAACTTGGCGTTGGCGACGCTATGACCTATAAATGGCAACAGCCAATCGACGCCGTCGTATGCGAAAGCTACCTTGGCCAACCATTCAGCGCACCGCCATCCCCGACTAAATTAGTCGAGGTGCGCGAAAATTGCGACCGCATCATCACAGAGTTCTTGCGCAATATCGGTGGCCAAATTAAGCCAGGCACGCCAATTTGTATCGCCATACCGGCGTGGCGCGACGTTCACGGCCACTTTACTCACCTACCGCTAATTGAAACCGTTGGCCGCTTTGGCTTCAAAAGACATGAATTTATGAACGTTTCTCAAAACGACCTCCTCTACTACCGCGAAAACCAAGTCGTCGCCCGTGAGTTGCTAGTTTTGACCAAAATTTAGCTCCTCATTCCTGCGCCTCTGCCCCTATTCTACTAAAGACACAGCTTTAGCTCCGGGTTCGAACAAGAGCCCCGGCGTCTTGTCGAACCCGGGTTCCAGGGTGTCATTAGTGGAAGAGGGGCACAGGCCTGACCTTTTCTGAGTCATGACAAATATTGGCTTTGGCAGAGATTACGGGTGGCGTCCGGCGGGGCAAACCCAAAATTGTTTATTGTAATCAATAAAAATTTTAGGGGTGGACCGGACGACAGGACCCGCACAGTGAGATAAACTAATTAACTTCGTTTTACTAGAAACAAGGCAGGTCGCCAACCCTTGACTCTCACCCCTATATTTGGTACAATCAATTAGATTTTGTTATAAAAAAGTTTTAGGAGTTTATTGAATGTCACACGTTAAAGCAGGCGGAACAGCCAAAAATATTCATAATAACGCCGGTCAACGACTTGGTGTTAAACGCTTTGGCGGCCAAACCGTCCGCACAGGCGAAGTTTTAGTACGCCAAACTGGCTCAACTAAATTATCTGGCCCTGGTACATTTATCAGCCGCGATTTCACAATCCACGCTGCTACTGACGGCGTCGTAGCTTTTAGTAAGGTTCGCAAAAGCCGCTTTACCGGCAAAACCGTTCCACGCACCCAAGTTTCAGTAATCTAAAACTATCTTGTTTATATAAAAATCGCCGGTATTACCCGGCGTTTTTTATATCAACAAAGTACCCTAAATTATTGTGTCATTCCAAGGTGATATCGAACACGTTCGACAACATCACCAATTACGACTTGTGATTTAACTAGATAGTCATCAACACCTAATGATTCGGCACGTTCTTTATCCTTAGGCTGGCTAAGGGCAGTCAACATGATGATACGAATATTAGCCGTCTCTGGTGTATTACGTAAGATATCAAGGACATCGAAGCCACTGATCTTCGGCATCATCGCATCAAGCAGAATTAAATCAGGTTTAAACTTAATTGCTACAGATAGCGCATCTTCACCATTATTAACCTCGGCTGTCTCAAAACCCTCCATCTGCAATCGGGATTTATAA
>Ga0302288_1001241_pt1 | contig 17014 bp, 12 predicted proteins | sample III_Fen_N1_1_FD_194549 | JGI IMG/M metagenome (GOLD analysis project Ga0302288, IMG submission 194549) | Peat permafrost microbial communities from Stordalen Mire near Abisko, Sweden - III_Fen_N1_1 | ecosystem: Environmental > Terrestrial > Soil > Wetlands > Permafrost | place: Sweden: Abisko...
TCAACAACTATTTCGTTTAATAATTCATCTGTGTATGTATTATCTTTAAATCTTCTACCTATTGTGTTCAAGGCTCGAAAGGCATTACAAGGTGGAGTAGTAGCTATTTCCATAATCTTTGTTTTAATTTTGAGACAAAGGTAGGAGCCGCCTATGCCATTTCATAGCACAGGTGCTAAAAAGTAGCAGAAGTATTATGTTTGTGAGGTATGGGCATAAAAAAAAACCGTCACTTGGTTAGAAGTGACGGTTTTAAAAAGGTTGAAAACAACAGAAGGCTAGCGCTTTAATTGTTTAAATATTGTTGAAATTCGGAATCATCTTCTAAATTAATCTCTAAAGCATATTGAGTACCAATCTGTATAGAACTATAAAGAATAGTTCTAATTTTATCTGCTAAATCAATATTCTCATTATCCAGACTTTGAGCATAATCAAAGGTTCTATTATAAATTATCAAAATTGAACCAATTATTTTATTTATCTTGACTTGAATATATTCAGGTATTTTATCTCCACTAAAACCATTAAATAATTCGACTAAGTTGAAGTCGATTCCTTTTTCATTGTCAACTCTCATATTATATACCATTTCAACACATTTGTCAAAATAGAACATATATGCTCTTGACAAGAGTGCGTCTGTATCAGAAAATTTTTGTGATGGTTTGATTGAGTTAATTATAAATAGAACTACTTTATCTGACACATCTTTCATAACTTTTGCAATATACAATCCCTCATTTTCTTCAAGTTGATAAAGTCGTTGCCCATTAAGAATCAACACTGAAATATCAGTTGACGCAATCTTTACTGAATGTAAAATCACATCTTTAATAAAATTTTCTTTGGTCATAATTGATGGTATTGTTAATGTTTAAAATGAAAAATTGAACAAGAAGAATATTAATATGCCCCGTATACACTCATTCCACCACCATAGTATTGATGTTTCAAGTGTTCAAATACAAGGTTAGTTTTAAGTTCCACCTCTTCAGTTTGATAGCTAGGATAAGGTAATGAATTAAAAAGTGTTTTACTTACCATTGTAAAAACAGCGGCTGAAGTGACTGACTTGAAGGCCCATTGATCTACTTTCAGTTTTTCTTTTTTCAGTTCTTCCAGGAGTTCAATGGCAATTTCCTTAATCCGTTTTTTTTCATTCTCTGACAAATTTTGTTTGCGCAGAATATCAAATATTGCTTTTTGTTCTTCGGTCAATCCTTCCCGTTTGGTATCAATTTCCTCTTCAGTCAATGAATTTACAAACTCTATCAGTTTTTTGAAAGTTTCTTCGATAGTAACCGAATCCTTTCCGCGATTATATTCATCAATAATCTCCTGATAACGTTGGTAATAATCCACCCTTAGAGGGTTGCGTTCCACCATCACCTTTAGTTTGTGTTCTATTTTATCTTTCAGACTTTGTACAGCCGTATTTTTATTCGCCGTTTTCAGAAAATACTGCTCAAGCAACTCAAAATTCAAACCACTGAGGTCAATAACCTTTCCACTATCCTGTGTTGGTTCTGCTGCAACAGTTGAAATTGATTCATCAATCACATCCTGAATCTTCTTCATGATTTCCGATACATCGGCACTCTCTATGTTATCTTCGATAGCTGTATAAATAACATCAATGGCATTCTTACGCGGAGCATATTCATTCAACACTTTATCGGGTTGCAGTGCCTTGTATTTTTTGAAGACTTCACGTGCCAGTACCTGAAATTTACGTTTGGTTTCATCGGTAGTATACACTGCATTTACTGCCTTTTCCATGGCTGCAAGTTTATACAACCCATCTGCTTTGATTAGCTCTTCCAGCTTAAAACTTACTTCATCCTGTAGAAACGTTTCAGTTGTAATCAGTGCTTCATCCAGCAACTGAATAAGTTCCTCTTTGGGTTTTACAGGCATTTCAGGTTTTTCACCCCCTTCGCCACCTGGCTCTCCACCTGTTCCGTATATAGCCAGTGCATCCAGCAGAGCCGTGTAAGTTTCAATATAATCTACAATCAATCCGTTGTTTTTACCTTCGCTAATACGATTGGCACGGGCTATGGCCTGCATCAGTGTATGCGACTTCAGCGGTTTATCCAGATAGAGGGTTGACAGCGTTGGCACATCAAAACCCGTAATCCACATGGCACATACAATCACAAAGCGGAACGGATCATTTTCATCCTTAAAGCGTACCTCCAAGTCCTGACTGTTCATTTTCTCGCGGTGCGGTTCAATATCTAAATCCCATTTCTGAAATTTCTGTATTTCGTTCTGTTCCGAACTTACCACCACACATATTTCCGTTTCCTTTATCCATTGGAGTTCACGGCTTTTTTCCAGTAATTCCTGATCGCCGTATTTACCTTTGGCCACTTCCTTTTCCAACTTCTCTACCATTTCTCTCCAGTGATGCATAATCAGGTCATACATACGCACTGCCGTAAGTTTATCCAGTGCCACAAACATGGCTTTACCCTTATAACCCCGGTTACAGAAATGCCATACGGCATCTTTGGCAATGGCATCCAAGCGTTTGCGTGCTGTGAGTATCGGGTATTCCCGCCCAAAAAGTTGCTCTACCCGGCTGCGTTGGTCGCTGTCCAGGTCTTCACTTTCGGCATCGATCACCGCCCTGATTTGTTGTGTAATAGTAGGGTTTTTCAAACCAAGGTATTCACCCCGGTTTTCATAGTACAAGGGGACAGTAGCACCATCGTCCACACTACGTTTAAAATCGTAGCGCGACACATAATCACCAAAGATACGCCTTGTCAGCTCATCATCTTTGAAAAGCGGTGTTCCGGTAAATCCCATAAATGAAGCATTGGGCAAGGCATTGCGAAGGTTCATTGCCAGGTCACCTCCCTGTGTGCGGTGTGCCTCGTCGGAGATAACAATGATATTATCCCGGCGGGTAATTTCTTCTGTAAAATTGAATTTATGTATCAGGCTAAACAAATAGCGGTGTTCCGAACTTAATAGTTGCTTCAAATGCTTGCCACTGTTGGCTTTCAGCGAATCTTTTGCTCCTGCTTTTACCTGCGGAACAGCGCCCACGCCACTAAATGTACCGTATATCTGTGTGTCCAACTCATTACGGTCGGTAACTATCAGAAACGTATAACTGCCAGTGAATTTGCGATGAATTTTCTGACAGAAGAACACCATGGAATAGGATTTTCCGCTGCCCTGTGTATGCCAGAATACGCCTAACTTTTGTTTCTCTTCCTGACTTATTTCGCCCTTTTTGAAAAGTTCCTGCTTCTGTTGTATGTTTTCTATGGCTTTGTTTACGCCTATAAACTGGTGGTTACGGGCAATAAGTTTCACTACCTTACCCATCGAATTATCGTAAAGGATAAAGTTTTCAAACAAGTCCATAAAGCGTTTTTTCTCACACACGCCCACAATAATCCGGTCCAATGCCACCACGCCATCCTCTTCTTCTGTTATGCGTTTCCATTCGTGGAAGTGCTGATACTTACCGGTAACACTGCCGATACGGCTTTCAATACCGTTACTCAATACCACAAAGGCATTGTAATAAAATAGTTTAGGAATTACGTCTTTGTAATCGGTAAAATTATCATTGTAGGCATTCTCTAGCTTGCGGTGTGCTGCTTTGAGTTCGATAAACAACAAAGGAATACCATTCACAAAACCAATGATATCAGGTCTGCGCTCCCGGTTACTTTTACCCTGAAGCCATAACTGACGAACGGCAATGAAGTGGTTGTTTTCAGCATCTTCAAAGTCAAAAAGCCTCAATGTTCTATTCTTTACCGGCTCTCCTTTTTCGTTGATATAATCCACAGGAATACCATCGCGCAACAACTTGTATTTCTCGTAATTGATTTCCGACAGAGATTTCACACTGCTTTCCTCAGTTAGTTTCTCCACCGCTTCCTGATAAGCTTTATCGGGTAGGCTGGGATTAAACTGCCGGAGTTTTTCAAGCAGTATTTGCTTAATCACCACTTCACGCTTATCCAACCGACCAAGCGTACTGCCTTCACCAAAGCTTTCTTTGTTGTATGCCAACAGTGTATCCCAACCCAACTGTTGGAAAAATAAATCAATTGCTGTCTGTTCAATCAGGTTATCTTCAGAGTATTCCCAGGTCATAGTTTATATTTATTAATAAACAAATAGTTAGTTAATTGTTAATGTCCCAAAAACGAATGAAATAATCTATTTATAATTACGCTAACACTCTCAATTTTTTCTTTTGATATTGGTTTTTCTTTTCTATTTCTAAATTCAATGTAACTTATAGATTCACCTATAATTGTATCTATTGCATATGCTTTCGACCAATGATTCTGATTAGTATAATCAATTCTATTTGCGGGATTTTTTATAGCATATCCACAAATCGAATTTGCTAATGAAAATTCCATTTCAGGGTTTAGTTTATTAAGCTTACAATCTTTATAACTAGCAATGCCATTACCATCATAAAATCCTAACAATTGATTAATGCTGTTACAATAAAGAACCTTAATGATTAACCATAATTTTAAATGTTTAGAAGCCGAAAAATCATCCTTATTTATTTCAGTTAATGAGTTTTTATTGACAATAAATTTAATTCTTTTCTCTAATTCATCAATTAATTCAGGTATAGTAAATCTTAACAGAGAAGTAATTTTAATATCTGATAGGTATCCTAAAAAAGTATCTGAATCAATATTACGCCATGAGAACCAAGCTCCTTCCATATCCGAAGAACAGTAATCAATATGACCTATTGCCGGATAACCAATTAATAATTTGTACAATCTAAAATAATTAGATAGTATAGGATTCTTTTTTGCTTCATTTTCAATATAACAATTACTAAGAGTTTCAAATGTTTGATAGTATTGTTTAATCTTACTATAAACAACGTCATCATCACCATTTACACTCCATAGGACAGATAAATCACCATATAATTCATCATTATCTTCCCATAGTTCGATCTCTATTTTATGATTTTCTTTAAGTAAGTTTTTTATTTCTTCATCTTGATTGTACCATTCATTTAAGTCAACATTTGAAATAATATTAAATTTATCTTTATTTGAAATTGTTTTAAATTTAAAAATATCTTCTTCATTTTCGCAAAATTCAATTATTTGGATAATATATCTCCAATCAATAAAATTTCTTAGTCTTTTTTTTCGCTCTTTATCATAGTAGTTTTTTCTAATTCGACGAACAAATTTATAAAACAATTTACTTTGTTTGAATTTTTCTAAATACGCAATTAAAGGTAAAACAATATCTAATTTTGAATCTCTAAACCAGGATAGTTTTATCTCTTTGTCTTGAATTGTTCTTAGTATTCTTGTTGTTTCTTCGTCCGTACTCAATTCAATTAATTTCTGTAAGGCAATAAAATAGCTTTGAATTGTATCAAGGTTTTTGCTTTCTTCCCATTTTTCAATATTCGGATTTTCTTCTTGATCTTCAACTATTAATGGTTTTTTAAGAAATAATTCATTTGGATTTAATATCTCTGGTTTTTTATTTTTCCAAGATTTCTCTTGAAGTAAACGAATCTGCCAATACCAAATAAAAAATTCATTAAGTGCAGCATCAGAGGTCTGTTCAGTACTACGTTTGTTTTGCCAAAACCATTCTTCTCGATCTTCCCACTCCAATGACCTCTTTTTCCTGTCTATATCATTAGTAATACTTCCAATTAAGATAGGCTTCAAGTTTTCTGTTGCTGTCAATGGCTCACCTGTTGTGTTGATAATTACAAAAGTCTCTTCACCTCGGGTGCGATGCCCCATATCATAATAAAGCAATTGGAGATTATTGATAATAAAATCACCGAATCCATTATAGTTATTTATCTCATTTAGTTTATTTTCGATTATTTTAATCGCATTAATCATACTCTGGATTGATGCATCTAAATCATATTCATTGAAATACCATTCTTTTTTCTTTATGTCTTCAATCTTTATGTTCTCTTTTAGAAAAAATTCGCAAACCAAATCACTTAAAAAATACAAAGTACTTTCTCTTATTGCATACAGCAAGTTAGGTTCTTTATCATCTATCAGTTCATCATCTGATATTAGCTGCTTTTGAAAACTATTCTTGGTTTTCCGGTTAATCATCCCTAAAAGAAGAAAAAGAGTTGTGATACGCTGTTGACCATCACATAATTGAATATTAAAATGAGGACTTTCATATCCGTAAATCAAGCCCAAAGTCAATTTGTCAGTTGGTTTTTCGGTGAATGACGATATGAGGCTATTCATAAAGCCAGAAACGAGTTCAGTATGTTTTTCTGCATCTTTATTCCATGCTTTATCTCCCCAACAGTAATCACGTTGTAAATCTGGTATTACTATTCTATTTTTGCCATTAAAAAGTTGGGATAGTGAATATTCTTGTCCACTTTCAAGATTAAAATTATTAATTCTCATTTTATTTAAGATTAATCATTAATACCATAATCTGTAACAAATCTTTCTTTAAACTGATCCTGATTTTGCTGAATTTCATGTTCAGTCCAGGTTGATTTGGCAAAAACAGAGATTGTATGAAGAAGATTTCTGCTTTTGAACTCTTCGTTAATATTGAAATATATGTTTTTCTTATCTTTAAATTGACTGTCGTTAAACTTCGAATTTTCATTTTTATCCAACAATAGAAGATTACCAATTGAGTGTTCACTGTAATCGGCTTTCATGCCATCTCGATTTAACCAGCCAATTCCTGTAGGTTCACCTTGTAATAAATTACCATTACCATCTTTGTAAACAGTAACATTCTCATCACCAATGCCTACTAACTCTTCTTTATGATAGGCTTTCGATTTTGGATGTATGTGCTCTAGCGATTTGTTTCCATATATACTGAAGTCAAATTTTCGACCTTTACCATTGAATAACTTATTATCTTCTTCAACATTTAAACGGAGCAGCTGTTTTAGTGCTAAATCATAAGCATTTTGATATACTAACTTTTGGGATAATTTTGCAAATGTAATTATAGCTTTTTCCTCTTTTGATTCTTCATCATTTCTCAACTCATTTGCTTTTGTTATTTGCCTATGCGTTGCTCCGATCAATCTCCATTTGGCATAATCATCTATCAAATTATCATCATTCTTTTTTTGAAAATAATAATAAATTATATCATACTTATCATTGCTGCCAGTATTGCATAATAAAGACATTTTCAGATAGTTATGAATTCTAGGTTTATTAAACACATCTTCAAAGGATTTTTGCAAATCTCGTAATTCTTTAAAAACATGTTTTGTTTTTTGTTTTTCGGATTTACCATTTTCAACAAGTATGTCTCTAAAATTATCAAAATCAAAAGATTTAATGATTGCATTTTTATTCCATGAATATAAATCTAAAAGCAAACCCATAGGTTTTTCCGTGTTAAAGAAATCTTGTACCTCTTTTCTATTCCACCAATAAAGCCATTTATCCCATTCGCGTGCATAGCGACTTCTTAAAGCATTTGTTTCCCAATCTTTTGAAATAATTTCTTTTAGGTCTGTCAGATTTTCATCAACTGAAGTAGAAACCTGTTTTTCTTTTTTGTCAGGTAACGATATTCTTCGCAACATTTCAGCTTTCACTAATTCTTCTTGCAACATTGTTGCTTTAGATCCATTCATCATAGTAAAAGTCTTTGTTGCCTTATCTTGGTCAATAATAATATATAATACAGTAACTTTCTCACAAATAAATTGAATGAAATCTTTAAGTTCTGATTCATTTTTCTTTAAACTTTCAATCTTTAATTCAATCTGTTTTATAGCTTGTTTGAAATAGTAAACATCTTGATTCTTATTTTCTACGTCAAAGTTTTCATAATCGAAACTATCTGTTTTAAGCTTCAAAATAAATTCTTTTGATTGTTGTCTGATATCGTACACTAGTTCAATGTCGTTGATTAGTTTTTTTGATAAACACCAAAGAAGCAAATACAAAGTGGTGGTACGCTGTTGTCCATCAATTAAGATAATTTTTGAATCGTCTTCAACGACAGTAACCCCTTGAAGAAAATAGGGTTGTTCTTTATTTGCAGAATTTGCAGAGATTAAATTATCCAATAATACTTCAACTGCACTATGTTTTTTATCTTTTTCAATTACAGCCCACTTATAACCACGTTGATAATTTGGTATTACAAACGTTTTATTTCCCTGAAAGAGTAGAAATTCCTCTATTGACTTAAATGCAGTTTTACTTTTCATATATATTTAAATATTTAATATCCATACCTTTCGTCCATATACTCTACCCAATCTGCAAACTCTCCATTTATTTGATTGTCTCTGACAAACTGCACCCATTCCTGATGCTTCCAGGTTTTGAATAAAGCTTTCCCATCAAATAAACCCGCCCAATCATTTTGAAAGTCATGTATGCCTGTTGTTCTGAGGCAACCAATTAAATCGGCATTTCGTCCATCAAAAGCAACGGTCGAAGCAACCAAATCAAATTCACCACTTTGTGCAATACCTTCTGCGAGTGCTTGCTGACGGAGCAGTTGATAACCGGCTGTTGCTGCAGGGCAATATTTCAACTTGTTTTTTGCAGATTCGGAGAAAGTAATTAAACTTAAATACTTTCGTTTCCAAACCTTTTGGTGACAAATACTGCTGTAATCACATGAATTTGCTGGCTTCAAACAAATCTTTGGATCAGGATTATTTATACGATCTTTAGTTTCATCAATTTTGCGGGCTGAACAACCATAAAAGCTATGTTCAGTATATTTACACTCTGTCAGAATGATGCCTTTCCCAGTCCTGGTTTTAACCCGAAAAGCCACATCAGGTGAAGTCTGACCTGAGCCACGACTACCACCCAGTTCACCTAAAAGTGCCTCCGGGTTTAATTTATTTCCTAGCGGAAAAGCAAATTCCAATTCAACATCAGTAATTTCAATAATTTCCGTAGATACATGGTTTTGTAGAAATTTGAGCATCAGTTTTTGAAGTGAATCATTTACTCTAATAGGAAAATACAAATTTGCTGCTGTTATCCACGAACTGAGTAAATTATGAGTACCCGTATGAGCCTGAATATCTGGATTCTCTTCCAGGTAAACTGGTAATTTATCACACAGTTTGCAAAGTACATGTTTTAAATGGTCTTTTTCTCTGGGTATTATATGAGGATAATACTTTCCATTTTGTTTTCCAAATTCCTGAATTTGGGACAAATGTATTTTTCTCCACTCAATCATCCATTCTTTCTGTGATTCTTTAAATGTTTGTGTTTTCATAGTATTATTTTATATTATTGAATAAAACTATTCAATAATCCCTTTATCGTTTCAATATCTTTTTCTCTGTTTCCGATTAATTTCTTTGAACGTGTATTTTCAAGTTGAGAGTATTCAATTTCAATCAGTTTAATACCATTTTTGGGGAGTTTTTCTCTTCTTAGCTCATCATAGTGCTTGCGTTGTTCGCCTCTTGACATGCCGCTAACAGTTTGCTTATTATCAAAAAATTTAACTTCTTCCGTGTGTTGTTTCTCACGGTATTCTATCACCAGATTTAGCTCTTTGTAGTATATATCCACCGGAAGTTTAGTTCCGCTGTCGCCTTTTAGAAAATCAAACCGATGCTGTCGGAGTCCTTTTTTACCCAATACCTCATCGCACAAGTCGAGAACATAATGTTCATCTCTTTGACTATTTGTAAAAGCATCCAGCTTTGGTTCTGTTGTTTTAGTGGCAGAAACCACAAGTTTTGAGGGAATAGAAGTAACTACTGTATTTACAAAAAAACCAGTTTGTATTGACAGATTTCCGTTCGGCTAACACATAGGGTATTAAGTGTAGTTTTCCGTTGCTATCGAACTCTCGTAAAAGTCTACGTATTGGCAACCCGCCTTTTTGATCGGATTTAAATACTCCGGCTTTAATAAAGTCGGGCATTAATTCCTTAGCCTGAACTTTCTGAACATTTTTATAGCGTTCAAAATAAGCCTTGATAACTTCATTAATTAAATCTAAGTTAGCCATAGCATTCCATCTTATTAATCCCCTTAATCTAGATTCAGATATTTTCCCCACTCACACCTCTATCACCCCACTCATTAACCGTGGTAACAAGATATCACGTGCCTCACGGAGCTTAGAATTTTGGTTGTAAAGTGTGTTTATAAGTTTAACGATTGGGGTTGTTTGTAAGTTGAAGTTTGTTGCTTCTTTCTTTGGAGGAATTGCAATTTTCATATCAAGAATAAATTTTCTATTTGCATGTGGGATAGCTGCTCCGGTATTACCTTGAGTAATTGCAGACTCATTTTCTTTCATGAATTGATACAGGTACTCTCCACTAACCCTTTCCGAATTACTTCTCCAAATTGCCATTGTAGAACCAATTGCGCCAACCATTCCTCTGAAAGTAATCCCACTTCTGGCTCCATCCATACACATCAAAACATCATCTTCTCTTGATAAAGGTAATGATAGATCGGAAGTAAAATATGTATTTAGTCTTTCAACTGTGCTTAATAATAAATAAAGTTGACTATCATCCTCAGGCTGGTCAAGTATGCTTAAAGGTTTTTTTCCTTTAACTACTGAAACAAACTCTTCCAATTTTACTTTATCCCAATTTGAAGAATCTTGAAGCATATCTTTATAATGAATATTCGCCTTCTCCTCCAACAACTTTATCCGCTTCAAATTATTCTCTATCAAATCATCATAAGCAGATAAAATAGAAGCTATGCGGCGTTGGGTTGTGATAGGAGGTAAATTAATTTCCACTCCTTCAACATCACCAGGGCTTATATTTGCTTGATTCGCTGCTCCCTGTGCCTTATTAGCTATCTTTGTTAGTGTCTCTTTTTGCAACAGAAAATAAAACAAATAATCCTTTTCACATCTGTCTTCATCAATGTTTATAAATTTTCCTGCTCTTTGGTTTAAAAACGAAATTGTGTCATGCCGATACCTAGCAACTCTACCGACAACTGATGATGGTAAAGTTATATGTGAACCTGTCAATGAAATAAGGATATCACCCGAACTTAAATGAAATCTTAAAGGAACCTCAATTGAAGATTCAACACAATCACTTTCATTTAAGACAATATTCTCGTCTTTTATATTTTTAATTTTTATAACTGGTGTTCCGATAGGCTTAAAGTCAATTGACTTAAATGGAAATCCAGAGATAACTTTTGATATTTTTCCAATCTCAACTTTTTCCCATTTCATACCAGTAACCCTTTATAATTTTCAGCAATGGTATTAGCCAGTGCAATTGCCTCTTCATTAAGCCCTTCCAGTTCAATATGAATTTCGGCAAGGCGTTCTCCGTAGTCAAAATCATCGTCGGTGGTAGCATCCACGCCTACATAGCGTCCGGGTGAGAGACTCCAGTCTTTGGCTTCAATCTCAGCACTGTTTACAACTTTGCATAGTCCTTCCACATCGGCATATACACCCTCTGGGAATCGGCTGGTGAGCCAATGTGCCTGTTTGTAGTAATACTCTGTTTCGTGCAGCAAGCCGGGTTCTTCTTCGTTGGGGTTTCCGCTAAGCGTTAGTTGCAGGGCTTTCAGTTGGTCAAGCTGTTCTTTCAGGTTCAACTCTTTCCAGTCTTTGTTTTTGTTAAGTTGCAGTTCTTTTTGTGCAGTAGCTATCGTGTCGAGTAATTGTTTGATGAGTTTGTCTTGCGGTTTGCGTATGGCTTTGCACAAGTGTGCAATGCTTTCTAAAACTCCTATGTTCGGTTTCGCCTTTTCAGCATCTGCAATCAGCTTGTTTTGCTGTTCGTAAATACCAGTGGTTTCTTCAATGTTCAAAGCTTCTACAAATGCTTGTGCTTCCTTGTTTTCTTTTGCGTATTTAATGGAAAAGTTACTTGCTGTTTTATGTACTTTCTGAAATTGCTTTTGAAGTTCGGCGGTTATTTCTGCTGTTTCTTTGGCTAATACCGCAGAAGTCTCCAAATAACTTTTTACTGTAGCTTCAAACTTAGTTGGATTACCCCTATAAAGATTTACAATACAAATGATATTTTGTGATTGCTCGGGGCTAAAGTCGTTTACTTTAGAGGTTACCTTGCGGTATATTTTACGGGCATCCAACATCAAAACTTTATCACTTTTGGATGAGTCTTTTTCTTTGGCGCGGTCAAAAAACCACAAGGTGCAAGGCAATGAACGTGTATAGAAGAAATTATTACCAATCGCCATCATTACATCCACCGCACCGGTACGCACCAGCTTTTCGCGTATATCTTTTTCACTGTGTCCGGCATCACTAGCCGACGAAGCCATAACAAAACCCGCCCGTCCCGTTGGTTTTAGGTAGTTGTAGAAATACTGTATCCATAGGTAATTGGCGTTATCGTTTTTCGGTAGGTTTACTTTGCCATCTAGTACCAGACGTGGATCTTTCTTTACCGAATCTTTGCCTTTGTCTACACCATCCACGTTGAAAGGTGGATTGGCCATTACATAATCAGCTTCGCCTACTAAGTTGTGCTTGTCTTCGTAGAAGGTATTTCCTTCCAGAATATTCCCTTCCAGTCCGTGAACGGTGAGGTTCATTTTCGCCAACTTGGTATTCAGGTCGGCTTTTTCTTGTCCATAAAAAGTCACTTTTTCGGCAGGTTGCAATCCTTCACTCTCTATAAAATAGCCTGTTTGTACAAACATACCCGCTGAACCACAAGCTGGGTCAAATACTATTCCGTGGTCGGGTTCTATCACATTCACGATGGTTTGTACCAGACTCATTGGGGTAAAAAACTCACCACCTTCCTGTGCTCCGCTCATGGCAAACTTACCCAGAAAGTATTCGTATATCTTACCAAACAAATCGCCTTCGGCTTTTTGCAGCACTTCTTTGTTGAAAATGCGGAGCAATTCGCGCAACAGATCTTTACTGAATATAGAGAAATTCTTAGGCAATACGCCTTTCAGGTTATCGTACTCATCCTCTATCAGTTTCATCGCATTGTCAATAGCCTCACCTATATCTTCACTCTCCGGCAACGAAACCAGGTAATCAAACTGAGCCTTATCGGGTAGAAACATAGAATTCTGTTCCTCAAAATCCGCTTTAGTCAATGCCCGTTTACCACGCTGTGGGTGTATAGGAAGATCTTTATCTAATTCTGTCTTTACTTTCAGAAAGCGGTTATAGGCATGACGCAGAAATATCAATCCCAACACGGGCATGGAGTATTCCGACGCTGTCAGTTTACTGTTTGCTCTCAACTGGTCGGCTGCACGCCAGAGTTCTGTCTCTAATTTTCGAAGTTGTTTTCCTTGCATTATTATTGTAAATTCTTATTTTTATTTTCAAACCCCAAAGCTACAAAATCTATTTTTAATAAATGCAGTTTTGTTAATGTAATTTACAGTTTATAAATAAATAGTTTTATCCTTTCAGACCATTCAATACAAAAAGAGAACTAAATATACTTCAGTTCTCTTTTTGTATTGAATTCTATTTGCTAAACATTTTTTCGACACCTTCGAATTCTCCAGAAAGTTTCTGCATGTCACTCATGAGGTAATATGGTTTGCTTTTGAAAAAGAAAATTTTATCTTAAAATATAAATTATAATATCTGCTAAGAATTACTTTCATCTCTGTCGTTTTATATGCTAGTGGGACCGATCACTTCAATTCTTTTATTAACCGAGCTAAAAAAGCATCAAAGCGTTGTCTATCAATTTCGTAGACAGAATTGTTAAATGTCGAAGTTTTTTTCAATGAATCTATGTTTTCAATTATTTCAAATAATATATTATTGTCAACTAAATTAACGGAATCCTCAGTCGATTTTAGCCGTTTTAATTCTTCTACTTTATCGGATAATAATTTGTTTTCAGCTTCAGATTTTTCAAACAACTTCTTCAGGTCCTTGTTCTGAACGATTAAAGGTTTTACTTCACTCACGTGCACATAATTTTCATCATTTGCATTTATAGTTATAGATTCGTCCTTTTCAAAATTTGGTACACATAAAGAAATATTTTTCAACAATTCGTATATTGAATTGATCGCTAAGTTTTGTTTTTTTTCTACACCCCTCATAACTTCAATTACTCTGTTGCTTTGCTCTTTCATCACTAACACAGGTGAAGCAATATGTGAAGTTGGTGTAATACCTAACGTTTCAAAATAGGTGCATATATCTACTAGCACATCATCATAACTCTTTCTTCCTTTTAATGCGTCTATACGGTTTTTAGTTCCTACGTAAACTGCTATATGTTTATATTCAGTTGCCATAATTTAAATGTGTATTATGATAATAATCAGTTGCTTATTGAATAAAATTACAATAGAATTTAAATTCTATTGTAATTTTATATGCGTATATATCATTCATAGAGCAAGTTAAAATCAAGACATTGGACTCTGTCCAATGTCTGCTTGCTCATTTCATTCCACCTACTATTTATCCCAAAAAGAATTGCTCATGAAAAAATAAAAAAATAATGATTAACCTCATCAAACAGCGTACTTAATTAATACTATGAGTGCAGTTCACACTACTGTCTTCTTTCTTTTTCATTAGCAAAGATAGTTCTACAGAAAAGCTGGAAAAATTGTTGCTTTGTTACAAATGCCTCATAGTTATTTAATATTCAGGAAGATATAGTTGTGACATAATTGTAGCAAGAAATAATTCTGTTGCAAACTGTAACATTAGATAATTTGTTATGATCTTGTTACATCTTTGTTACACTAGTAAATATATTGACAATAGCGCTTTACAAAGTATTTTAGAAATGTAACATTAATTTATCCACTTTTTCACGAGAAATAAGATAAATCCTTGCATTTTTCTTAATCTCGTAAATATCATTACTTCCTCCAAATATATAAGCTGTGTAACGAGTTGATTTCTCAGGCACTAATTCCCAATTCTCTTGTAAAATCCTGCGTATTTGAGTCGGTTCAGTTTTAATAGTTAAACGGGCAAGCATGTCTAATACATCGTTTACACAAAAAGAATAGGTATCCAACTCCTTTATCTGCATGATTTCGGAAATGAGATTAAGCATTTCTATTTCAATATTTCCTCTATTGAATTGTATTATCTTACGTAAGGCATCTGTAACCAATAAATCGTGCCTAAACCACATGCGCGATTCACATTTAGTAGAATATTCTCGTTGTTGAAGGAAATGTAGAAAATGAGGTATCTCTCCCTTTAGCTCGTTTAAAATTTGAGTATTTTCTTTCTTTAAAGGGAATATCTTGCGTACCCAATAACGAGTTTCACCTTGTTCAATAATAACAGGGCGATTCTCGTTATTTGAATTGAGGACAAACTTGGCAAAAAAGTCAACTTCTTTACGATCTTTCCCTTTTGCCTCAGCTTTAAACGAGGTAGCTGTACTTAGATTTTTTATACGCTCCGAATCTTCTTTTCGATCAAGCAAAGCCTCATCAACGGCGATAATCAATTTATTTGTCCAGTCCGAGTTGAACTGTGACCGAAAATCTTCGTTTGTGTTGAAAGTCATATTGTTTCCAAAGATTACTTTCAGAAAGTTCAAGAAAGTCGTCTTTCCGGTATTACGCTCTTTAGACACCAATAGGAGAATCGGAAGTCTTACCAATGGCTTTAGATAAAGCAGCTGTAAATAATCCAACCCCATTTCAATCTGTTCACCAAAAATATGCGATATAAATTCGATGATTTTCGGACAATCGCCTTCAGTAGGTTGATAATTTATTGGCTTATAAAGGTTCAAAAACTTAGCTATGCTCTGTTTGTAATTGATATGGTCAGGGACGGAGCAGAAACCGTCGTATTTCTCTATCTGAGAAATGAAGTCCTTTGAATGATCTTGTCGTAAAGTATCGTAGTTCCACGGTGTGCGTTCTTCAATAAAATCACCACTCATCAACGGACGCTTGACAATTTTATAAAGGGTAGTTCCAACTCGTTGGTACTTCTCTTCTTCTTGTTCTTTCATTCTGTTCAGATTTGTCTATTAATAATGAAGTTCAAAATTTCTTCTTTATCATAAAAGACAAGTTTCTCCCCAAAACGATACTCTTTATAGCATCCAAGGCGGGCATATTTACGAACGGTGGGTGCAGAGGCTTTAAGCAGCTTAGTGGCCTCACTCATTTTTACGAGATTGTTCATCGCTGCGTCTACAGGAGACATTTTTTCGGCAGGAGTACTATCCTTGATAGTTTCTTCTTTTTCCGACTTTTGCCAAAATCTTACAAAGTTCTTCTTCATTTTCCATTAATTTAAAAAATTATGGAAGACAAAGATATAGCATAAATTCATTGATAATATGCAATTTACACCTGTAGAAGAAATTAATTACAATAAATACAAAACAAATTACAACAAGGACAAACGAGATACAACTAAGGACTAGATAAGGAAGATTGAATCTAGAGAAAACATTTATTTGTGGTTCCGTTTCAATTGTTCTAAGTTTTTGCCTACAATGCTAGCTACGTTATGAAGACCTATTTCATTAAGGAATATTTGTATTTCTTCCAAATGATCATATATTTTTTCGCTCCTCATATGATGCGGTGCATAGAATAGATGTGTATCTGACGGTCTTATATCATCACCCAATAATTTGTGCCAAAAATATAGTCTTTCTTTTGGAGTCTTTGCACTGTATATTTTTGCTTTCAGCAGATACCCAAATAGCCTGTCACCTAAGTGCATTTTATTGTTATCGGAATTGTATATCAATATTCTTTCTCTTACAAGACGCTCTTGTTTTTCAGTAATTAGAACTGATTTGTTATTAGTTTGATCTGCAATATCGTTATCTAATCTTATAGTCTTTTCATTAGAAGTGTCATTTTGCATAAAAAGTATATCATCCTCTTTCTGCTTCAGTTCAATCAAATGAGCACTTGGTTTTTGAATAGGATATGTTGTATCATATTCATCTATCATTTGTTTATAGTCTTTGTAGGTAAAAGTTTTTTCTTGAAAAAACTTCACAACTAAATCAGGTCGTGTATTTAATAAATTTTGAACTCTATTTTTAATACAA
>Ga0302288_1001248_pt1 | contig 16948 bp, 16 predicted proteins | sample III_Fen_N1_1_FD_194549 | JGI IMG/M metagenome (GOLD analysis project Ga0302288, IMG submission 194549) | Peat permafrost microbial communities from Stordalen Mire near Abisko, Sweden - III_Fen_N1_1 | ecosystem: Environmental > Terrestrial > Soil > Wetlands > Permafrost | place: Sweden: Abisko...
TTTTGAGTCTGTCAGCATAAGGGTTGTTTTAAGTGTATGTTTTTGTTTATCAGACTTTTAATATACTAACAATCCTTATGCTTTCCAAATATTTTACCTTATTTTTATATCGAACTCAGGTTATTACGTCTCTTGCCATTATTTAATATGAAACCTAAAATTATTTTTTTAGAACCTAGCAATAGATGGATAAATGAATTATCAATTTCTGGTAATTTCGATAAGCTAAAATCAATAGCTGAAATTAAAGGGTTTCACCGCACTTTTGAAGATTTTGCAGATCATAGAAAAGATTTTGAATTTGATCTTATTTCTTTCATTCAAGTTTTATATGAACCTGATTTAGTGACTTCATTATTCGAATTCATTGATAATGATAGAAATATAAAGCCTTTTCATCTTTTAATTAATCTGGAAAACGAAGAAAATGATTTGTTTAAAATAAGAACAGAAATTGCAAATAAGGGGATTGAAGTTCCTTTATCTCAACTTAAAAATATCGAACAATCATTGCAATGTCGAAATATTGAATATACTAAATTCACTTCTTCAAATAAGGAAATTCATTTTGCACTAAATGAAATACTTTTATACGATAATCATTGGTTTTATCCATTTATATTAGGATGCTCAAAAGAAGAATTCGCTAATTTGGCACTAAAAAACAAATTAGTAATTATAAAAATAATTCATGCCTTGCTATTAAATAAAACAAAAATAAACATCAATGACTCAACATTGTTAATTAAGATCAACACATTATGAAAGAGAATATAAGTGCTATTGATCGGTATGCAACTGCATGTGAAAGAACAATTAAGTCACTTTCTGAACTTGAAAGTGAAATTGAAAAAGATTTTAACAGTTATTCTTTAAAGAAAACATTAACTACAGAGGGTCTTAAATATCTTGGTGTATTATTTGGTTTTGTAGTTGCAGCTACTGGTTTAATTTTGATTTCAATAAAACCTCTTGAAATTTTTGCAGACAAAAAATATACTTTCGAGGAATATGGTGTGATAGCTACAATTGTAGTTTTATTATTATTAGTTTTTAGTATATTCTATTGGTTTTTTATACGAAATATATCGAACAGTTTAGCTAAAAACTCTATCAGTTTTAATAAAGTAGTTAAAAAGTCGATCGAAGATTATCGTTTACTCCAATATCAAAATTTATATAACTATGAGTTGTCTGAAAATATCAGAAAAGCACCAGTCTCTAATTTACTTTCCTGGAATAATTCTGAAGATATTGAATTTCGTTCATTAAATGTTTGGTCAATCTCCTATACCTTAAAATGGCTAACACCCGACAGAATAAAAGATATAATTGATGAATTAATAACCAAGCCCAATAACGAATATAGGTATATTTATATCGGAGAAGAACCAGACAAAGTTATCCCTGAGATTTTTAAAGAAGCATATATATGTATTAAATTTGCGCTACGGAATATAATTGATTTAGAGCATAAGAAAAATACTGAATTAGAAAAATCCATTAATAAAATTAGAAGTAAGAAACAAAAAGCAACTCGTTTACTTCAATTAGAATTGATAAAATGTAGGGAAAAGGAACGAAATGAAAAATTGCCAGAATGTATAATGCAACGATTCCAAATAAAGTCACTAAATGAAAAAATCCCTATTCCAAATGATGTCTGCATTTATAGCAAATTTCAGAACGGTAAAATTCATGATCAAGAAATTGTTGTTATTAATACAAGAGAGTTTAAAGATTGTGATAAGGAAAAAGATAAAGAAAACAATTTTGATTTAAAATTTTTCAATGATGAGCAAATTTTAAGGGTAAAAACTTGGTTTGAAGAAAAATGGGAATCTATTCCTCAAATTCAAAAGGCGTCATGATACAAATAAAGGACATAACATTTTACTACTATGAAAATAATTTGTTGATTCTTGAGAATTTTTCTCTTGAACTAGAAGTATATAAACCAATTTCTATTTTGGGACCTTCTGGTTGCGGTAAATCTACTCTTTTACGTTGCATTTCAGGCTATTTGTCAATATCTGAAGGAACTATTAAGATTAATGAGTTAAGTCCTGAAGAAGCAAGAATAAACAAAAAGATTGGCTTTGCATTTCAAGAACCAGCATTGTTGGAATGGTGTAATGTAGAAGAGAATATAATGCTTCCTGAAAAAATTGGGAAAAAGGTAATGACAGATTTAGAGAGCAAAGAAAGATTAAGTTTTTTACTTCAATTGACTGGACTTGAAAAGTTTAGAAATTATTATCCATATCAATTATCGGGTGGAATGAAACAAAGGGTTAGTTTAGCGCGTGCATTATTCACAAAACCGAATTTGCTTTTACTTGACGAACCTTTTGCATCACTTGATTTACTGACAAGAACGCAACTTGCTATCAATTTAAGAAAAATGATACAAGAAGTGAAAATACCTACAATACTTGTTACTCATAGCATTGAAGAAGCTATAATATTTGCAAATCGAATAGTTATATTAACATCACTTCCTACTAAAGTAAAAGAGATTATTGATGTTGACTTAAAAATAGAAGATATCAAATCGTTAGAAAGTGCTGAATTTTTAACTGTAGTATCAAAATGCCGTACACTTTTACTTACGGAAAAAAATAATTGATGAAAACAATTAAAAATATATTACCAATTTCTTTCTTTTTCACATTGCTAATATTGTGGGAGTTTGTTCCATTTCTTTTTTCAATTCCCAATTATGTATTCCCGCGGCTTTCAGATATATTTCATGCGATAATTAAATCAAAATCTGCGTTTCTAGCTAATTCTATTACTACATTCCATGAAGCAATTCTTGGTTTCATTCTTGGTTCTTCAGTAGGATTTATAACAGGCGTACTAATGGCTCAAAGCAAATTATTTGCAAAAACAATTTTGCCTTATGTTGTAGCATCGAATGCTATTCCAATTGTGGCTATTGCACCTCTGGTAATAATATGGTTTGGACATGACATTGCTTCAAAAGTAATTCTGGCTGCTTTTCTTTGTTTCTTCCCATTAGCTATCAATACATTCAAGGGGCTTAATGAATATTCTGCTATTTACAAAGAATTATTTTACACTTATGGCGCAAACAATTTTGAATTTTTGATAAAATTTAAAATTAGAAATGCCGTTCCTTTTATTTTTTCAGGGCTTAAACTTAATGCAACATATTCAGTAATAGGTGCAATTGTAGCAGAATTTATAGGAGCGACATCGGGTTTAGGATTCGGTATGCTTCAAGCTTCATATAATCTAAATACACCTCGTCTATTTGGTTATATTTTTATTGCCTGTTCTATGGGATTGGGTATGTATTACTTAATGGTTCTAATCGAAAAATTAACATTAAAAAATAAGAAACATGAGCAAGATTAAAAGAATTGCCTTGCTAAGCACTGCAGTTATATTTGCAGTTGTACTACTTAATAGTTGCAACAGCGGCAGCAAGAAACAAACAAATGATTTAGTGAAAATTAATTTCCGTTTACAATGGTTTTCACATAGTCAGTTTGCTGGTTACATTGTGGCTAAAGAAAAGGGATATTACAAAGAATATGGATTGGACGTAAATATTTTACCCGGCGGACCAGACTTAAAACCACAAGTAACGGTTGCCGCAGGTACTGATGATATTGCCATAGGAGTACCCAATCAAATTATTGCTGCTCAAAGTAATGGTGTCCCCCTTATTGAAATTGCTCAAATTTTTCAAGATTCTCCCAATAGATATATTTTAAAGAAGGAGAACAGTATTAAACAATTAAGCGACTTAAAAGGGAAAAAAGTTGGGCTTTGGCTTGGAGGTGATGAAGTCGAGTTTATTGCCATGTTAAAATCACAAGGAATGACAGAAAAGGATGTTAATATGATTCCACAGGAGTTTTCGGTTGTTCCTTTTATTCAAGATCAATATGTATGTTCTCAAGTAACTACATATGGAGAAATGAATTTTTTGGCAATCAAAGGATGGACAAAAGATAAACTTCAAGTGCTTTCTCCTAAGGATTACAATTCTGCGATTTTAGGCGATTTAATATTTTGCAGAAAAGACTATTTAGATAAAAACAAGGAAAATGTAACGAAATTTTTAGAAGCTTCTATTAAGGGATGGAAATACTGTATTTCGAATCCTGATGAAGCACTTAATATTATTTTAAAAAGTAATAAAGAACTTTCTAAGGATGAACAGGTTTTAGTGATGCAATCAGTAATTGAATTAATTACTACTGGTGATGCTGCAAAATCTGGTATTGGTTTTATTAATCCCAAAGATATTGAAAATGCTGAAAGGATTTTATTTGAATCGAAACAAATTGACAAACATGTTGATGTGTCAAAAGTATATGATAATAGTGCTTTAAATTTGGTTAATGAAGAAATTAAGAAATTAAAATAGAAAAGGTTGGTGTTTTGCACCAACCTTTTTAAATTTTCTACTTTCTGTAAGGGATTAACCCATATTCCCAGGATGAAAACCTGATGTCTTATTTAGACTAACAGAGATTTGAGAATGCAATAATACAACTAAAATTACAAAAACCAAATAAAAAAAGTAATTTGAGAATATGCCTGCATATTGTCAAAGCACTAATTTAATATGCGAAAAACAAAGTTTTATAAAAGATACAGTAAAGTCAATCTTTTGAAAAGAAATTTCCAAAATGCACTACTTCCACATAATATTTATCTCCTATACATTCCCAAATCATCTACTCCAAAAGTTGGAATAGTACTCTTCCCTTTTTTAATTTGTTCTTTCTCCTTCGGGTACAGGCATTCCTGTTCTGTTTGCACTGATAAACAAACCATTTGAATCTTTTTTGTTTCCAGGAAGAGGAATGGATCAACTCAGATTGGTTACGGAAAACAGCGAATCATCTTCAGTTTCTGGGTGCAAAATGACCGGATCGTATCACATTTTATTCAAAAAGTATTAAGCAATCCACTTGTTTTAGTTTTATTTTGTAGGTTAGGTGTTTGAAAGTATAAAATAACCACATAGGCACATAGTGTCGTGTCTACGAACTTTTGTCGCAACGTCATGCCGAACTTTCTGCCAGCCGGCAGGCTGGGTTTCGGTATCTTTTCGTTGATGAGACCCTGAAACCCCGCCTGATAAACGAGCGGGCAGGAAGTTCAGGGTGACTAGCCTTCGACAGTAAGTAATAGAAATAATTAAATGTCGTATTTTATAACTAACTCACCCCGAAGTCCGCAGGCGGCCTTCCCCCCTCTCTTCGAGAAGAGAGGGGCAGAGCATCGCAGATGCGACGGGGTGAGTCAAGAGTCCATAAGGAAAACCAAATAAAAAGATAGAAAGACATGAAAACAAATTTTGAAAAGAAAGTCAAAAAACTCTTCGCCAAACACGAAGAACTGCTGTCGGCTGAAAACAAGAAAGTTAAAAATGGCAACGGCATTTTCGACCGGTATAAACATCCGATCCTAACCAATGCCCATACGCCAATCATCTGGCGATACGATCTGGACGAAAAAACCAATCCTTTCCTGATGGAGCGCATCGGTATGAACGCCACCATGAATTCAGGAGCTATGAAATGGAAAGGCAAGTATATTCTGGTGGTTCGCGTGGAAGGTGTCGACCGCAAATCGTTCTTCGCCATTGCCGAAAGCCCCAACGGAGTCGATAATTTCCGCTTCTGGGATTACCCTGTTACCATTCCTGAAACCGATGAACCGGACACCAACGTGTATGACATGCGTTTAACGGCTCACGAAGATGGCTGGATTTACGGTGTTTTCTGCTCCGAACGCAAAGACCCGAATGCGGCACAGGGCGATTTATCATCGGCTGTGGCTGCTGCCGGAATTGTTCGCACCAAAGATTTGCTAACCTGGGAACGCCTTCCGGATTTGAAAACCAAAAGTCAGCAGCGTAATGTGGTGCTTCACAACGAATTTGTCGATGGAAAATATGCGTTGTATACCCGTCCGCAGGATGGATTTATTGATGCCGGAAGTGGCGGTGGTATTGGCTGGGCGCTGATCGACGACATGACCTGCGCTGAAATAAAAGAAGAGAAGATCATTAATTTCCGCTACTATCATACCATCAAAGAGGTGAAAAACGGTGAAGGCCCGCACCCGATTAAAACCGACAAAGGCTGGTTGCATCTAGCTCACGGCGTGCGTGGTTGCGCTGCCGGTCTTCGCTATGTAATCTATTTATACATGACCGATTTGGAAGATCCGTCGAAACTGATTGCCGAACCGGCTGGCCATCTGATGGGACCGATTGGCGAAGAACGCATTGGCGATGTGTCGAACGTGCTTTTCACCAACGGCTGGATTGCCGATGAAAATGGAACTGTTTTCCTTTATTACGCTTCGTCGGATACCCGGATGCACGTGGCTACTTCAACCGTAAGCAAACTGGTTGATTATTGCCTGAATTCGCCTGCCGATGGCTATCGTTCAGCGGCTTCGGTTGAAACGTTGAAGAAACAGATTGCGAAAAATTTGAAGATACTGGGGAAAAAATAGATGTGGGATGCGTGTTACGTGTTGCGTGTTTTTAACCCGTAACATGGAACCCGTAACCCGTAACCCGTAACCCGCAACAACTAAAAATTAAAACCTAACTAAAATAACATACAATGGCTTCTGAAAAAATCAGTTTGAAAGAGAAAATCGGTTATGGGTTTGGCGATGCCGCTTCATCCATGTTTTGGAAGATTTTCGGAATGTATTCTTTGTTTTTTTACACCGACGTCCTTGGTATTACCGCAGCAGCAGCCGGAACCATGTTCCTGGTGGCACGTTTGTGGGATTCGTTCTTCGATGTTTTTGTAGGAATCATCAGCGACCGCACCAAAAGTCGCTATGGAAAATATCGCCCGTACTTATTATGGTTCGCCATTCCATTTGCAGTGATGGGCGCCATCACCTTCTTTGCTCCTGATTTCGGCCAAACCGGAAAGTTAATTTATGCATACGTTACCTACTCTTTGATGATGATTGTTTATTCGATGATCAATGTGCCGTATGCCTCCTTGCTTGGAGCTATTTCGTCCGATCCGACGCAACGAAATTCGCTTTCGTCGTACCGCATGTCGTTTGCATTCATCGGTAGTTTTGTAACCTTCATGTTGTTGCAACCGTTGATCGACTTCTTTTCAAAAACCTTTGGCACTGTTGACCTTACTAAAACGACTCAGGCTGCTGCAAATTCAGTAAGCACCTCTCCTGTTGGATGGGTCATGGGCGTTGGCGCAATCGGGATGATCTGCATTGTCTTGTTTTTGTTGTGTTTCAGTTGGACCAAAGAAAGGGTCGTACAAATTGAGAGCGAAGAAAATGTTTCGATCAAACAGGATTTAAAAAACCTGTTTCACAACGCGCCCTGGTGGATTTTGGTTGCAACCGGTCTGGCCGCGTTACTCTTTAATGCTGTTCGCGACAGTGTTGCCATCTACTTCTTCCGGGATTATGTGAAAGTAAACTATCGGATGACGGGGACAGGTTGGGATATGACAACGATCTATTTTTTGGTCGGTCAGGCTGCCAACCTGATCGGGGTAATGGCTGCACCTTCCATCTCGGCAAAATACGGCAAGAAAAGAACGTATATGATTGCCATATTGATTGCCGGTGTATTAAGCACAAGCTTTTATTTCATACCAAACGACATCACCTGGATTCTGATTTTCCAATTCATGATTTCCCTTTTCGCCGGATATGTTTTGCCATTGTTGTGGTCGATGTTTGCCGATATTGTGGATCATCAGGAATTAATTACCGGACGCCGTGCAACAGGATTGATTTTCTCCTCTTCTTCCATGTCGCAAAAATTAGGCTGGGCTTTAGGTTCGGCATTAAGCGGATGGATTTTGGCCGTATTTAAATATGCTCCGGAAGCAGTTGAACAAAGTTCACAAACCCTTTTTGGCGAACATATCATGATCAGTTTAATGCCTGCGTTGTGCTGTGTACTGGCTTTTGTAGGCATGATGTTCTATCCGCTTTCGGATAAAAGGGTAAAGGAAATCTCGGAAGAACTCAATGTAAAAAGGAATAATTAATAAGAACATTATTTTTACCACAGATTACGCAGATACCCACAGATTGAAAAACTATTTTAAATCTTAATCTGTGAAAATCTGAGTAATCTGTGGTAATTCTTAACAATAAACCAGAATAGCATGAAATACAAGCTTTTGGAACTCAAACAGCAAGTTAAAGAAGAGTTAACGCAGAATATTATGCCTTTCTGGATGGAAACGATGAAGGACGATGAGCAAGGTGGTTTCTATGGCCAAATCAAAGGTGACGGGCAGCTTGTTCCTGCGGCTGATAAAGGCGGAATCCTGAATGCCCGCATTCTGTGGTCTTTTTCAGCGGCTTACCTTCAGGAAAAAAATCCACTTTACCTCGAAATGGCTAACCGGGCAAAGGGGTATATCCTCAGCCATTTTTTTGATACCGAATTTGGTGGAACCTACTGGAACATTTCGTTTGATGGAAAACCGGTTGATACCAAAAAGCAGATTTATTCGCAGTCCTTTTTCATCTATGCATTTAGCGAACATTACCGTGCTTCGGGCGACGAATCGAGCCTTCAGACAGCCATCGAACTCTTCCGGATCATCGAAAAATACAGTTTCGATCCAGCGTTGAATGGTTATTTCGAAGCATACAGTCGCGATTGGGTGCTTTTGGAAGATTTGCGGCTGAGCGAAAAAGATGAGAACGAGAAAAAGACCATGAATACGCATTTGCATATTCTGGAAGCGTACACAAACCTTTACCGTGTATGGAAAGACGATCGTCTGGCAACTCAATTGCGCAACCTGATCCTTATTTTCATCGAAAAAATTGTTAATCAGTCGACCAACCATTTGGATTTATTTTTCGATGAAAACTGGAATGCAAAATCCACGATTGTGTCTTATGGTCACGACATTGAAGCTTCGTGGCTGATCGATGAGGCTGCCCGGGTGCTGGGTGATCGGATTTTGCTGGCCAACGTGCAGAAAATCTGTATCGGCATTGCTGAAGCTGCCTGCGAAGGTTTGCAACCCGACGGCAGCATGGTGTATGAACTGGATAAAGGACATCTGGAAACCGATCGTCATTGGTGGGTTCAGTCAGAAGCTGTGGTTGGGTTCCTGAATGCATACGAATTAACCGGTAATTCGGAGTGGATGGATAAAGCTCTGAAATGCTGGGATTTTATAGCTGATAAGCTGGTCGATCGGGTAGGAGGCGAATGGTTCTGGAGCATTTCGGATAGCGGCATTCCGAACCGAAAAGGCGACAAAGCTGGTTTCTGGAAATGCCCGTACCACAACAGCCGGATGTGCCTCGAAGTGATGATGAGGGAAGAAAAATAGTTGCAGGTTACGGGTTGCGAGTTACGGGTTGTAGATTATGAGTTGCGGGTTATGAGTTGTCAAATGTGGAACTTTGAATTTGGCACAATCTTTCAAAATGGTTGAAAAACAAATTTATGTGATTACCGGTGGCCCTGGATTCGGTAAAACTCAGCTGATTAACGAACTTCGGAAGTTGGGGCATCTTTGTTCCGGTGAGTTTGCCCGCGATTTGATTGAAAATCAGCTGCAATCGGGCGGAGACCTACTTCCATGGAAAAATCCGAAGCTCTTTCAGCAGGAAATTTCAAAACAACGAATCGCTTTTTTTGAGTCAGTTCCCGACGGTACTGTTGCCTTTGCTGACCGTGGAATTCCTGATCAGCTTGCCTTTGCTCGTTACAAGGGATTTGGCGCTCCAGCAATTTTAACCGAAAATGCCCGGAAATATCGTTATGCACCGCTTGTATTTCTGACGCCTCCCTGGTTCGAAATATATGCGAATGATCGCATCCGTACCGAAACATTTGAAGAAGCAATCCGGATTCATCAATTTGTAATTGATACTTATTCGGATTTGAATTATCAGATAATACAATTACCTTTAGTCGCTGTTAGTCAACGAGTGGATTTTTTACTTCAAACCATCGAAAAAAAGCCATGCAGATGAACATGAATCGACGTAATTTTTTCGGTAAGGCCGCTATGGGTACAGTTGGAATGCTTGCTATTCCTGAAATTCTATCGGCATCCATGCAATTAGTCGGGAAAAAGCAGAAAGGTATTTTATCTACACTGGAAGCTGGAAGTACCATTCTTTTTCAGGGTGATTCCATAACCGATGCCGGACGTGATAAAATTAAACAACAGGCCAATTTTCCCGGCTCTTTTGGCTCAGGCTATGCTTATTTGGCGGCTTCCAATTTGTTGAATGTCATGGCTGAAAAGCAATTCTTGATTTACAACAGAGGGGTTAGTGGCAATAAAGTTTTTCAGCTTGCCGATCGCTGGCAAAAAGATTGTTTCGATCTCAAACCTCAGTTGGTTAGTATTTTAATTGGTGTAAATGATTTTTGGCATAAGCTGGATGGCAAGTATGACGGAACGGTTGAGAAATACGAGACTGATTTCCGGCAGTTGTTAAAGCTGACCTTAAAGTTACTTCCTGATGTAAAACTGGTTATAGGTGAGCCTTATGCCGTTTTGGGCTGCCAGGCTGTTACTGAAAAATGGTATCCTGAATTTGATAGCTACCGCATTTCGGCTAAAAAAATAGCCGGGGAATTTAAAGCTGTTTTTATTCCATTTCAGTCAATCTTCAATGAAGCACAAAAACATGCCCCCGGCAAATACTGGACAGATGATGGCGTTCATCCATCGATGCCCGGTTGTTCGCTGATGGCCGAAGCCTGGTTGAAAGCGGTGAAAGGATAATGAAAATAAACAAGGGCAGATAAATCTGCCCTTGAAAGGTACTACCGGAATTGATTGATTAGTTCGGATTACCGATAGGTTTTTTATGAACTATCAAATTTCAATCTTAGCCATAAAACTACCGAAAGGGTATTTTTAGTATATAATTCCGGGTGTTTATTTTAAAAACAACTTGTTTTTTTCTACTGAACAGCTTATTTCCTTTTTTCCATAGAAATTTTCATTTGGCTTAACGAACCGCTATATGCCTTTTAATAAAGTCGTTCGCCGATAGCTGATTTCAGCTTATAAAGGCTTACTGTATAATCGATTTTGGCTTTTAATAGTTGCAGACGACTCTCTGATAATGCCGTTGAGCCATCCAATAATTCGAGGTTGGTGATCACTCCTGTATCGAAACGAACTTTTGCTAGTGAATAAGCTTGTGTTGCTTGCATAAGTTGCAATTCGCCCTGCTCCACTTTTTTCTGTGACGCTTTTACATTGACCTCACCTTCAACCACTTCATTTACTATGCCACGGCGGGAAATTTCAGTTTCCTGATCATTTACCTGAATTGCCGATTGTGCCTGAGCTAAATTATATAGTTTGCGTTTACCGTCGAGTATCGGAACTTTCACTCCAATTCCAACCACAAAATTGGCTTTTGGATCATACAAATAAGGTGAGTATCCGTCCTTTATTCCTCCTGAAACAAAGGCATTAACGACAGGATTATTCTGAGAGTCTGTGAGATTATAACGCAACTGAGCCAACTTTTCCTTTTCTGAAGCCAGCTTCATTTCGTCGCGGTTTTGCATGGCGATGTTAATCAGTGTATCGTTTTGCAGGTTGGGCATCATAATACTCAGTTCTCTTTTCACCTTTTGATTAGTCGACTCAGGTTTGCCCAGTAAGGAATTAAGCTGACACACCTGCACCTGGCGGGCGGTTTCGAGATCGGTTTTCTGATTTTCGATGGTCGAAATTCTTACCTGCGTCGTCAATATCTCATATTGGGTTGCCGAACCTGTTTCTTGTTTCTTTTTGATGTAGTTCAGATGTTCGTTTAGAGTTTTGAGCTGTTCGTCCTTAATTCTTAGCGCTTCCTGAAGGTATACGAGTGTGAAATAGTTTGCAATCACCACTTGCGAAAGTTTCTGTTTCACCTGTTCTATGGATTGTAGGCTCAACTCTTTGCCCTGCTTTTCGAGCAATACATTCTTTTCTGTTTTTCCAAAGTCATAAATCGTCTGATTCACATTGAAAGCTGCCGAATAGTTGTCGTGAGGCACAAAGCTAAAACTACCCATATCTGGTATGCTGATGGTTGATATGGGCCCTATTCGTGAATAGGAAGACGCAAAATCAACAATGGGTTGATAGCTTGATTGTGCTAAACCGATTTTGGCATCAGAAACATGGAGGTCTTCCATTGCCTTTTTCACCAAAGGATGGTTTTGAACCACCTCGCTGATGATTGAACTGAGTGAAAGAGAATCCGTTGCAAGCGACTGGCTTTTAACCGTTCCGACCGACAATAATCCGATCGCCGGAAGCAAAAAGAATAAGTACCTGTTTAGTTTATGAATCATGGAGTTATGCTTTTAAAGTTGATTTTTTGTTTTTCGTTTTCATGATAATTACGGGGATAAGGCCAAGAAAAGTGATGATGGCGGCTATCCAGAAATCATCGTTAATACCGGCAATGTATGCTTGTTTCGTTACATGCGACAGAATTATATACTTACTTTGCTGAACGGCAGTTGCCACATTGCTGCCAACGTGTTGTTGCGCAAAATAGGTTAAATTGGCAGCCACATTCTTAAACTCTTGCGAACTTGCCTGAATGGCCGAACCAAACATTTGCGAGTGAAAATTAATACGTGTGGTAAGCATGGTTGTAAAAATGGCTACTCCCAAACTGCCTCCCAACTGGCGAACAGTGTTGCTGATTCCTGATGCCTGCGCCATTTTCTCCCTTGGCATGGTCAGCAGCGACAAGGTACTTAGCGGGGTAAAGATGATGCCCATTGCAAAACCACGCAAATAGAGCGAGGTCATAATAAAGCTGCGCTCCGACAGATACGACAGTTGCGAGTTGAGCATAAAACTGATCCCCAAAAGTATAACCCCCAAAATCATAGGCGCTTTGGGGCTGAATTTGTCGGATATTTTTCCGGCAACAGGCGACATAAATCCCTGGATAATACCTACCGGAAGAAATACCGATCCGGCCTGAACAGCGGTGTAGCCCATCGAATTTTGCAGGTAAAGCGGCAACAGGAACGTGCTGCCAAACATGCCCATGCTAAATATAAGCATCACCAGGTTTCCCATTCCGAAGTTGTAGTTGCTCAGCAGGCGTAAGTCGATTAACGGATTTTTTGTCGTTAGTTCACGGGTGATAAATACAGCCAGAGCAACAATCGAAATGGCGAAACAAATCAGAATGTAAGGGGCATGCCATCCGGCTGAGTTGCTCGTTGCGCTCCCTTCCGACAGGGCATAAAGCAGTACCGGCAGGAAGATGACAACCGATAGAAACCCGATCAGATCGAATTTTCCAACTCTCTTGTTTATATATTCTTTCTGAATAATAATGGTGAAAACCATGGCGGCGATTCCGAAAGGAATGTTAACGTCGAAGATGAGCTGCCAGCTGAAATTATCGACCAGATACCCACCAATCAATGGACCAAATGATACGGATGCTGCTGCGGCAATTGCCCAAAATCCCAGCGCCATACCACGTTGCTGAGGCGGAAACTCGCGGGTAATAATGGCCATACCAAGCGGTTGAATCGTTCCGGCGCCTAAACCCTGAATGATGCGCGAAAGGATCAGTGTGTTTTCGTCGTTCGACATACCGCAAAGCATCGAACCTGCGGTAAACATCAGTAATCCCATGAAGTATAGTCGTTTGTACCCAAATTTATCGGCCAGCCAACCCGAAGTCGGAAGCATTACAGCCATCGCAAGCATGTAGGCCGTTATGACCCATTCAATCTTGTCGATTCCTACTCCGAACGAGGCCATAATTTTGGGCAGGCCAACGTTTACAATGGTGCTGTCGAGTACCGCCATGAACGTCCCAAGCATAATATTGGCCAGTACAAACCATTTGTACCGGTCGTGCTGAGGGTGAAATGCCGAATCCCGATTGCGTAGTCGTCTACGCAGCGCATGTGAAGGTGAAATTCTTCGCATTATTGTCTGATGATTTTAACAACTGCCGACATTCCTGATAAAATACGGTAATCCGATAAGTTTTTACCTTCCGTCATGCCATCAATCGAAATTTTTAACTGAACACGTTGTGTTACCTTGGTGAAATTTCCGGAGGCATTGTTGGCCGGAATCAGCGAAAACTGTGACGCGGTATTGGAGCCAAGGGTTAAGATCTTTCCAGTAAAAGTGACCCCCGGATACGTATCAAGGGTAAAAATAGCCGGCTGACCAACGTGTAAATTTTCGAGTTTGGTTTCTTCCAGAAAAATGCTGATCCATAGTTTGTTGTCGTTAACGATTGAAAAGATTGATTGTCCGGGTTGAGCAATATCACCGGGCATCAGCCAACGTTTGCCGATCACACCGTCGCTGGGTGCGTAGAGTTTGGTGTTGTTCAGCTGAGTGCTGATCAGGTTGATTTGAGCTTGTGCATTTTCAACCGCTGCCTGCGAACTTTGTATCTGGGTGTTGGATACATTGGCCTGCGAGTGGGCTGCTTCTAATTGAGCCTGAGCAGTTTCAAGAGCTTTTTTTGCATGATCGAATTGTTCTTTGGTAATTACATTGCCCGAGAACTGGCTTTTGGCCCGGTCAAAATCTTCCTGGGTTTTGCTGAGTGCGATTTCGAGCACTTGATTGTTTTTTAAATCGTACTGATATTTTGCACGGGACTGTAGAACGGATGCTTCAGCCAGCATTTTTGAAGCAATGGCCTGATTTTTTTGAGCCACCATGTCGGTGCTGTCGATAACTGCTACCAACTGTCCCTGTTTCACGGTATTGCCTTCCTCAACCAGTAATTGACTGATTCGCCCCAGCATTTTTGGGCTAACAGCCACATTGTCTGATTCAACATGAGCATCGTCGGTTTTAATGTACTTCGAATAGTCGATGTACCAGTAGATACCACCGCCCAATACCAATAGGATAACTAATATCAGTGGAATATAAACTTTCCCATTTTTTTCCTTTTTTCCTTGATTGTTTTCCATAGTCTGTTTTTTATCTGATTTTTAAATTTTTATTTCTTTTTTTTGATTATTCTTTCGATAAGATTGAAATCAGGATTTCCCGCACTTGTTGAGAGGCAATCGCCAGAATATCCTGTTCCTCGTTTGTGAGTGATGAAAGTTTAACCTTCAGGTTTTCACTGATGGCCAGCTTGATGCTTTCAAAATGTTCCGATCCTTTTTTAGTTAACAAAATATTGACAATGCGGCGGTCTTTGGGATCGCTCAGGCGTTCAACATACCCTTCGTCAATAAGTTTATCAACAATCACAGTGACGTGAGGTTTAGGCATCGACAGGCATTTCCCTATGTCGGACATCGATTGCGTACCATGTCTTTTCAAACTTCCCAAAACATACATTCCTCCGGGAGTAATCGAAGTTTGATTACGCAACGGCTTCGAAATACTTTTAAACAAAAGGGGGTGAATTGAAATCAGGTTATCAGCAATCCGGTCAATTTTTTGTTCCATTACAGTAAATGTTTATTTTTATAATGGTTACAAAAGTATAACTATTACTCTTAAATGAATTAGCATTCCTCCTAAAATTAACCAAAAGATAAGAAAGGTTAATTAGAATAGTTTGGCAAGGACCTCGTAGTCGATCGTCGAAAATTCTAACTATTTAATAGGATAAACTGGGCTCACGTTTCCTGAAAATTATTTATCTTGTCAGTCAATAACTTATAAAATATTCAGAATGAAAACTGACGAAGAAATCTATCCGGTAGAAGTTTTTGACGGAAACGACTGGAATGCATCCATGGTGAAAAGCTTGTTGGAAAATGCTGATATTGAAGTTTTTATTAAAGATGAAAAAATGGGTGTACTTGCACCTTGGAATGTAGCTGGTGGCGGTGCAGGTTCCGTAAAAATATTTGTTTCGAATATCGATTACGAAAAGGCCAAAGAGGTTATTGAGCAATACGAAAAAGCCGAGGGAGAAAGTTAAATGATGAAGAATTTTGATGTATCGGTTCTGCGATTTGACCAGTTTGCAGCTGAATATGCCCAACGGTTTATGGATACCGAATCCTATTCCGCCTCAATCGACCGGTTTTGTGATTTGATCGGAACGGGTAAGCCAAAGATTCTGGAATTGGGTTGCGGTCCGGGGAATATTACCAGGTTGATGAAACTTCGGTTTCCTGAAAGCGACATTACCGCCATTGATTTGGCGCCCAATATGATTGAAATCGCGCGAAAACAGTTGCCTGACGTTGACTTTCGGGTAAAGGACGTCCGCGATATTTCGACGATTCCTGAAAAATTCAATGCCGTGATGTGTTCCTTTTGCCTGCCTTTTTTATCGAAAGCAGATGCTGCTCAGTTAATTGCTGATTGTTCTGACAGGCTTTTTCCTGAAGGTGTTTTGTATCTCAGCACCATGGAAGGTAGCGAGGAAGATGCCGGATTTGAGACAACCAGTTTCTCAGGCAATTCCGAAGTTTATTTCAATTACCACCGCCAAGCTGATTTGGAAAATACCTTATTAACAGGCGGATTCGTAATTGATCGGGTCAAACTTCAGGATTATCACGAAACGGATGGAAGCATAACCACCGATCTGATTTTTATTGCGGTAAAAAGAAACTAATAATCAATCTAATTCAATGAAACAGAGATATTTTCTGTTATTTTCTTTTTTCTTTTTCCTGATTTCTACCGTTTCCGGTCAGCAGGTAAAAGTTCTGAATCCGGATTTGAAACTGACAAAACTGTCGGAACGAATTTGGGTGGTAACTCACAGTTTTCCGTGGGATTCGAATTCGCTAATTGTGAAAGCTTCTGATCAGGAAGTTGTTTTGATTGATACGCCATATATCGACGAAGCTACTGAACTTATGCTTCAATTTATTGAAAATGAACTGAAAACAACGAATGTAACAGCTATTCTTACTGGATTTCATATCGATAATCTGGGTGGAACCGGATGTTTACTTCGTCATAAA
>Ga0302288_1001249_pt1 | contig 16944 bp, 17 predicted proteins | sample III_Fen_N1_1_FD_194549 | JGI IMG/M metagenome (GOLD analysis project Ga0302288, IMG submission 194549) | Peat permafrost microbial communities from Stordalen Mire near Abisko, Sweden - III_Fen_N1_1 | ecosystem: Environmental > Terrestrial > Soil > Wetlands > Permafrost | place: Sweden: Abisko...
TTCAGTTCGAGCTTACGCGCATTAAGACTATCGCCCTTAAGTCAGAATCTAACGGCGCGTCAAGCTCGCAACTGAATGAATATGGATTTACAAACTCGCTTATTGCTTGTCTTGATAGATATCGTAGGGTGAATTGGGCATGAGTACGTTTCGTGAAGTCGCAGAAGAAATAAAGAAAGGGCTTAATGACCTTAGAAATGAGGCTCGGAAGTCCTTTATTTCTGGGGTTTATGGACTTCACAAAGGGATAATAAATAAATTTTATTCCTCAAATGAAAGTAGTAATGAGGGAGTAAGAAGAAGGACGGGAACAGCTGCAAAAAGCTGGAAGGTAGAAGTAAGCAGAAATTCAGATTCTATTTCTGCTTCTGTTTCTTCTGCGGGTGCTCCCTATGCTGATTTCTCAAGTACTAGAACGATAAAGCCTAATAAATCTAAGTGGTTGACTATACCTGTTGGGCCTGCATTGACTAGTACAGGAGCCGCTAGATATCCCAAGGGAGCTAGACAAGCAGATAACGCATTAACTGCTGCCCCAAAAACAATGAGGAATCAAACAAGCCATAGAGGTAGAAATCCAGATGGACACGGCAACTTAGTATTTGTAAAAAAGAATGATACAACAGCTTATCTATTCGCGAAGAAGGGAGTTACTGGAATAGGAATTACAAAGACAAATAGATTAATGTTTGTTCTGAAAAGACGAGTTAAGATTGCTCCATATACAGCGGGACTTATGCCGTTTGTAGATAGAAGAGCCGATCAAATTGTAAATACCCTTCTTTCTTTTGGATCTAAATTATGAGCCTTACAATTGAAAACCAAATCTCAAATCTTATCACAGAACGACTGCGCGACCATATGGTTGATGGCTCCGCTGTTTTTGTTTCAAATGATGATCCAAATGCGCATACTCTACTTGGCCTAATTAACATTTCAGGTACTAGCGTTTGTATGTATCCTAGAAAGTTTGAAATTAGCATTGTTTCAAGTGTGACTGCTCATATAAAAGAAACTACTCTTTTTGCAGATATGGGAAATAGTGCTCCTGCCCCTTTTGAATCAGATGTTTTATATGTAATAGGAACTCCTTTTGCAATTACGGATACAGGGCTATTTGCGTCTGTTTCAAATTCTGTTTCAGACGGCAACAAATGGCTTTTGCGCATAGGCCAAGCATCGAGTACTGTATCAAACATAGATGCGCATCCATTTGATTATACTGCTCTTCCAACCCCTTCTATATCGGTTTACTCAACTGATACCGAGAACGATAAGGAAATATCAAACGTATCAAGTGCAAATTTAACTGTTGTATGTATTCTATGCGTTGACGCACAAACTTTTGAAGCGGGAATAGCACACGAAATAATTGGTGATATCCAAGATTGCATTAACCGAGACCGAGCGCTTTGGGATAACACACAATGTCTCGCTTCAGAATGCTTCAAAAAAAATCATTCAATCATAGATAGATCTGATTCAGGAACCGTTATATTTAAGATTGAGATAAATGTTAAATACCGTACACAGTTGAAAAACTCAAGGAGCAAGTAATGCCCAATCTCTGTTCACCTCTTCTAGATAATGTTAAACAAGTCGGACTGATTGTAGAATCTACCTGTGGACAGGGTGGAACTTTTACATCCGCAGATTTTAAATTCCGTCCAAGTTCAGTATCGGTAACTACCGATATGTCACCAAATGAAGATGATACTTTATCTGCTTCGTTATCGCCTAAAAAGGTGACGATGGGAGAAAAGAAAGCATCTGTAAAACTTGCAGGAAAGCTTGTAGGATCAGGTGTTGCAGGTACTAAGCCTGAATCTGATGTAGCTCTTCAAGGATGCGGTATGAAGTCAGAAGTAGTGAATTTTATCACTATCGGTACGATCACTGCGGGGCCTTTTGTTCCCGGTGAAATTATTACTCAAGCCGTCTCATTAGCGACTGGCCAAGTAATGAAAGCCGCAAAAACTGGAACAGATACTAAACTCTATTTTGTGACCCGTTCAGGTACTTGGGTTGCTACGGGTACGGTAACTGGATCTGTAAGCCTTGCAACTGCAACAGGATCGACCATCCCCGTCGCTGCTGGATTCGCATATTCACCTAAGACCGTTGGCGCATCTACGATTGCACTTAAAGTAGAAGAAGATGGACGGCAAAAAACTGTTTTAGGTGCAATGGGAACATGGACTATTTCAGCCGAAAGCTCTGGCCCTGCAAAGATTGAATTTTCCTTTGAAGGAGTAAAGGGTATTTACGGAGATCAGGCGCTTACTTCCGGGGTAACTTATCTTCAAAGTACCTATCCTGTTTTTATCGATTCGCAATGTGTGATTGATCGTAAATTGGTAGGTGAGTTTACTCCTGTTGTCCGTTCTGTTTCAGTTGATTATCAAGGTGATGTAGCCGTTCGTAAGGATGCAAATCAAACTACTGGATTGATTGCAGCTAAACTAACTAAGCGCATCCCACAGATTACGCTTACGGCTGAAGCAATGCTTGCAGCAACATATGATATCTACACAAAGATGGCGGCTTGTGCAAGTGTTACAATGGGCTTCCAGTTCACTGCACCTGATAATAACGTCTGGGTATGGGGAACAAACGGACAGATCACCGCGTCACCTGATGGCGCAGCAGATGGTTTTTCGACAACTGACATCACTTTACGGATGTGCGGTAATTCTGGTGATGACGAAATCTGGATTGTGTTCACAACTTAATTTCAAACAAACAAAAGGATCAAAATGAAAAAGGCAAATTTTACCACGTATAAAGTTCTAGGACCTGTATCTCGTGCATTGGCTGATACCACTTATAACGGTCTTGCTATCGGCTCTGCTGTTGGCATTCCTCTTGCTGATTATGAGCGTATCTTGATTGACATCAATACGGGCGCGCTTGCATCTGATGTTGCTTATGCTCTATTCACATCACTTGTCGCATCTAATCCCGCCGTTGGCGATCTTACTGCCGTAACGGGTGCAACTGTAAGCGCAGTCAATACGACCGATAACAATAAGATCTTTGTAGGTTCTACAATGATTCGAAATATTGTTTCGGCAAATGGAAAACCTCTCTATTTGTACTTGCGTCGCATCCAAGCGACTGCGGTAGCAAACTTTGAATCAGTTGTGATTCGCTTGACTGATCCAATTACTCAGCCTGTTCTTCCTGTATCGGCTCTTTCATTAGTTCCTGCACAGTCTGCATATACTTTTGACGTATAAAAGTCAAGGGTAATTCTCTCGCGCGGGTCTTCCTCCTTCTACCCGCAAAAGAGTGGGTGGACGTAGTAAAATACGTTCACCTTTTTTTATATTTAGAACTTGGTTACACACAAAAGAAAGGAGTCAGAAATGATAGCACTAGACCCACGTAAGCAGGTTTCATACGTCGCAAAATGCGACCGAAAGCTACCTGAAAATGAACAGGTGAAATTTATCCTAAAAGCAGTCTCAAATAAGGATGAGGACGTAATCAAGGATAGTTTGTTTGTAAAATCAGGCGATACTATCCGAGCATCTATGAGCAATCAGCAAGCAATTGCAATTCATATCGGACTTGTTGACGTAATTGGACTTAAGGACTCGGAAGGAAAAGATTTGACTCTGACTTACGAGGATGCGCCTAATGAATGGGGTATTGTAGAAATTAAATCAGAATTTATTACCCGTATTCCGTCTTCAATACGTACAGAAATTGCGCGAGTAATTATTGACTCGCTAGAGCCAAGCGAAGAAACAAGAAAAAACTAGCTGTCCTTTCCCTTATTTATGCGGGGGAAAACCAAAGCCATGAATGCGTAGCAAAGAACTCTGAATATGATTCGTTTGGATGTCATAAAGATGTTGAAAACGGTCGATTCATTGTTCTTTGCTACAACTGTTTAGGTGATGGATGTAATACTTGCAAGCGTCTCGGATATGTACATATGAATTCTTGCCCGTCAAGGTCAAGAATTAAGGCAATACGCGACGAAGGAAATTTCTTTAGATCATATAGATGGCTTGAGGAAAAATCTATTTTTCCAGTAACGGGCGGTCTATTAGATCAATCCGCTATCTTCATTCATTGCGTTGAGTTTATGAACACTTACCGTTCAATTAGCGCAAGGAAAAAAGAAGAGACTGGAAAGAAATTCGCAAGTATTACTGGACGTAAAGCATGAGCACTACCAATCAAAAAACAATTGAGATTCTACTTAAGCTGAACGACCAGATGGGCGCTCAGCTTTCTTTGCAAACATCGAACATGAAAGAAGCGGCGGCGGCAGCTGATAAACTTGCAGGAGCTTTGAAGCAAGAATCGGCAGCGCAATCTATCGCAAAGAAAGAAGCAAAAGAATCAGCGGACGCGATGAAAGCGCAATCCGTTGCTACTGAAAAGAATAAAAGCTCTTTATCATCTACATTGGGAACTATTGCAACTCTTGCGGCTGCTTATATTTCCCTTACAAGTGCCGTTCATTTATATTCATCCGCTGCTAGTTACATTGCAGAAGTAGGTGGAAACTTTGAACAGGCAATGGCGAATACACGCGCTATCTTACAACCGACCGCTGAAGAATTTGCTGCGCTTAGTTACTCTGCAAAAGACCTTGGAGCAACAACGGTATTCACTGCGGCTGAAGCAGGAAATGCTTATACTGAATTAGGGAAGGTTGGTTTTACAACTGCTCAGATTCTAGCATCTGGTAACGATGTCTTGAATCTAGCGGTTGCCGCGAATCTTGGAATTGCAGACGCGGCAACGGCAGCATCAACTGTTGTTAGACAATTCGGATTAACAGCGGGTCAGACGGGAGAGGCCGTCGATATCATGACGAAAGCCTTTTCTATTTCGTCACTCGATGCTGGAAACTTTACCGAGGCCATGCAGTACGTTGGTCCTGTTGCGCGCCAAGCGGGCGTATCGCTTTCTGAAGCAAGCGCAGCACTTGGAGTCCTCGCGGATGAAGGCGTTCGCGGATCAATGGCGGGTACATCCCTTAGGCGTATAATCGTAGTTCTAGGCGATTCTACAAGCATGGCATCTAAACAGATAGCCAAGTTCCACCCCGAAGCAAAAACACTCACAGAGAAGCTTGCGGCCCTTGGTGATATGGGCATGGGGACAACCGAGGCCATGAAGTTATTTAGGATTGAAGCATCTACGGGTGCGACAATCTTGGCTAATTCAGGTTCTAAGGTTAGGGAGTATGGTGATGCGCTTGATTATGCCTCTGGAAATACCAAGGGATTCGCTGAGAGAGTCGCCGCGATTCAGATGGATACTTTCCAAGGTGATCTAAAGAACGCCTCTAGCGGGCTTGAAAACGTTGCTATTACGTTCGCGCAGGCATTCGGGCCAATGGCTCGGGACTCTGTTCAGTTTCTGAATACAAAACTAGATGAACTGACTAAATGGGCTGAAAATAATCCTGCTGAATTACAAAAGTGGGCTGCAACTGCTGACGGCATTTTTAGAATGGCAATTGCAGGAGCCGAAAAATTAGGAGCAGCTCTTCGCGTTGTAAATGATCTAGCGTCTATGCTTTTGCCAAGTCAGATAGATACAACTGGGATGAATGACTTCCAGATTTTGACAGATGACGCGCAAAAATTAAAACTTGGATTAGACCAACTTACCGTATCTAAAAAAAATGCAATAGAAGCCGATAAGCAAGCTAAGTATCAATACGATGGTGAGCGAATAGCGGCAAAAGAAAATATCAAATTTCTTGAGGATTCTATAACTCAAAGAAATCTAAATATTGCGGCTAAGAAAAAAGAAATGTCCGTTGCTATCGATGCGCTAGAAGTTGAGAAGCGCGTATTAGATATAAATAGAAGCTCAGATGTAAAAGACATTCAACGTCTTAATACTTTGAATAATTCTATTCCTATTATGAAGCGCGCAAGGGATGAGCTTAAATCTTATTCCGCTGTTCAAATTGAAGCCGCAAAAGCAAAAGCTGATGCCCTAAAAGCAGAGGGAGCAAAAACAGAAATCAAGGCGCGCGGAACGGGGAAGATTTCTGATATTGAAATACCTGTAACTTTAACCGATACCGAGAGAAAGCAGGAACAAGCAAATAAGAAAGCTGCTGAACAATTTCAGAAGATAAATCAAGCCGAAGTCTTAGCTAGACAAGCGGGAACGGAAAAAATTACTCTTGCAAATAAGCAAAAATGGGATGAGATTCTTGCAATCGACAAAGCGGGTGGAGAAAAAAATCAAGCATCACTAGCTCAATCTGGAAAAGATGAGTTAGCAGAACAATTAGATGATTATAATATTAGTCTTCTAATGGCGCAACAGCACGCAGAAGATTTAATTCAAGTTGAAAACGATACCATATCAGAAGAATCTAATGCACGAAAAACTGCAAATGATAAGAAGAATTTAGAAAACGCTATTGCCGGCGATAATCTTTTAAAGTCACTACAAGATCGCGCAGATGGTGGATTAGCAATTGAAAATAAAAGATATGATGATGAATTAAAGCTTTTAGAATCTCGACAATTATCTACTGAACTACTTACAAAAGAGCATAAAGAAAGACTTGCTCAAATAGAAAGGGATTCTAAGCAGTCACTAGCCGCTGAAATGTTAGGAATTGATCAGAAAACTCTAGATACAAAGATGACTCTTTGGGCTGCTGAAGGCGCGGCGGCGTCTCAGTTCGCGGGCGGTATGGCTGCACTACTCGAAGCAACAGCAGGAAAAAGCAAGTCGCGTTTGTATGCCGCTAGGACGCTTGCTATAGCTCAGATCGGAATAGATACAGCAGTTGCTATCATGAAAACCTTAGCATCTCCTGACCTTCCCGTACCGCTTGCAATTGCGGCATCGGTTGGAATTGCCGCTACTGGAACGGCTCAGGCTTTAAAAGTTTCAAATATCAAATTCGCACAAGGACAATATTCACCCGATGCATCTTTTGGGTTAGTACCTGGAACTTCCTATTCAGGTGATAACGTTCTAGCCCATGTGAATTCAGGTGAACGAATCTTATCCGCGCAACAGAACCAAGCATATGAATCGAAGCAAAGCGCATCGATAACATTTCATTTTTCCCCTACTTACAACGTAGAAGTTTCAGATATTCAAAAGAGAAAAGATTTACGCATGGCTCAAAGACAAATGAAGTCAATCGAAACTGATCCTGAATATTATACAACGCAGGCGGCAATATGAAAATCCTATTTCGAGGAACAGAAAAAAGCGTTTCTGTTTTGACATATCAAGCCGTATTTGATTCGGGGATTGAGTGGAAGAACGTAGGCGGTATTTTCAAATCGATAGATAGAGGAATTAATACCGCTAAGTGGTCAAGTGATATTACGATTCGCGGAATCAATACTGAAGTTTCATCTATTCGTGAAAGCCTTAGGTATGCCGCTATTGCAGGAGAAACAATTCAGGTTTACTGTCAACCATATGAAACTATATTTGGCCCTGAATTTTACTATAACTATATAGCTCCTTTTGAATGCTATATCGATGTGAGCGAAGAACCATATAAGACGGGAAATATGAATGAGCATATTCCCGTTGAGTGGACGTTTACAGTCTACCCTATTGCGAATATGTTTGACAATCATTTGTATCCAAATGAAACTGATATTCCTTATGATTTATACGTGCAAAATATTGATCGATCCAATGGACTTGCAGGATCTTTTCTAGAAACTGAAACAAGCAGGAAAACTATTGGATTTTTACACAATTCTTTTACAACAGATGTACGGTATATTGGATCTAAAACATCATGCGCAAAAGCTAAAGCATTTTTGACAAGATTACGCGGTAATGTTTTTACATTGACTACATATAATTATTGGCTTTTCCAGTATGCTTTGCGTTCACCTTCTAATTCTGTTCATGTTATTTCTTTAGAAGATGATGGGCCAATGGATAAAGCGGGAATTGATCATTCCTTTACCGTCACTTATGGAGTTTCACAATGAGTTCTATTGTATTATTTGTAAAGATTCTAGGCGTTACTGGATCGACTCTTTCTGATGCGGATACGGGGCTCGTGAATGGAAATCTGCAATGGGCATCTGTAAGTAATATCGATGGATACAAGAGCGGAATTATTGACGAGTCCGCAATTGATGGAGTTACTATTGCATGTAACATTTCCCAAGGGGGGACTCTTGGAGGATTTGACGGGAATGTAAATATCTCAGCAATTAGCGATGAAGTGATGCTTAAAGTTATCTCAGGACAATTTATTCTAATTGGCCGTGAGATTCATATCGATGTAGGAGTTTCTGTTGATCCTAATGCCGCTATCCGTCGATATACAGGAACTATTGGAACATGGGAGTCATCGGATGAGATAACTTTAGACATCGTTTGTATGCCTAATACGGCCTTCAATAAGAAGGTGATACCAAGTGTCACTATTACAAAAGAACTTGCTTTGAATGTTGCTGATTCAAATGCTATTGGTAAGAATGTTACTACAACTTATGGGAATATTTGTGATTTTCCTTTGACTGTTATTCCTAGTAGTGCTGTTTCCTATGCGGGGGCGTTAAATTCTGATCCTGCTGTTCAATGTTCTATAAATCAGCAAACCCCTAATGGACTTGCGTGTACTACTACTTCAGGTAGATTTAATGGATTTACAAATCTTCAAGTATTTGGAATTTATCAGGAACATGATGACCAATATATTTGGATTTGTCTTTCTGCTAATGGAAGAGAAAACTTCTTTACTTCTGCAATGCAATATCATATTCCAGAGTTGAAATCTAATTTAGTTGGGGTATCACTAAATTGCAATAGAGGAATCGGAGCAGGAGAAACAGTAAAGATTCTAAATATAGAATGGGCTAGTCATGATACAGGATCAGTATTTATTGATGCTACAATATCGGAGACAGTAGTTCCCACTGTTTGGATTCAAATTAATACAATAGATAAAACAAAGTTTAGCAACAGCATTGGATATGCTTTATATGATCCAAGTTATTCCGCAAATACATGTAACTTTCCTCTAAGTGAACGAAATGATTCATGGGGTAAAGGATTAGCTTCATTATACTTTACAGGAACTTATAATAAACGCGAGTCATGGACAGTTCAAGACGCGAATAGCGCAAATGATATTTCATATCTAAATTTCTGCTCTTTTGATAATATTTTTTCTGTTTCAAAAAGTGTAAACTTATCTGACTGTAAGCTAGTAGGAATGGATAATAATAATGATTATAAATCAGTTTACGTTATTCCTGCAAATAGCATAGACGTATTATATGAAAATGATATTATTAGAATAATAAAACTAAATGTTGATAACGTGATTAGCCAAGATTCATCTTCATTCGGGTTATCTAAATTCATTTCTCATGAATCTTGTTTCCATGAGATTGAAGGAATCTATGGGCTAAATGTCGTTGGATGGAATAGAGTATCAGGTACTACTATCGGTCCTGCAACAACTTACAGTGATGGATTTACGTCTAAACAAAATATTTCAGAAGGATATGTACATCAAATAACAGTAACAAATCTAGATGGGTCTGGAAATGTTGATGTAAACTATAAAGACGCTCAAACAGCAAATACTTTTTTAGTTCCTCTTGCTGATTTGATAAATGGAAATGACTTATCAACAGGTGACTTTACAACTTGTTTAATACCTAAAATAAAAATAGAGTATACTCCCGTAACGTCATTTGTTGGGCGCGAATGCAGGTTTAATATACGAATAAATGTTATTGGAGAATCCAATGTTTCTTATGGATATGTAAACTCTACAATTGGAGGACTATTTAATAACGGGACAACGGCATCAGTAGAAATTAATCCAGATACAAACGACGTTATATTTTCAGATAACTTTAGCTTATCCCATAGTGAGTACGCTAAAATTGATTTTAATCGATTAATGTCTGAACTAGACGTAACTAGTATAATTAAGACAATAGGCATAGATAAAATAAATTGTTTTCACATTACAGTTTTATTTGTCGCATATGGTCATTATGATGTTTCAGCTACATTCAAAAAAACAATAAGCCCATGTCGAATAGGATTCACAAAACAAATTGCAAAGGATAAACTATTCCTGCGCTCGGCAAGAGTAAATGAACTTGTAACAAATGTAGATTCCCCTGCGATGCTTGCGCTATCAATTGCGCGTGAGAATGGAATCAATGTTACTGCTAGTTCACTTGCTTCTTTTGTAGATACGCAGGGTTCTCAAAGAGGATTGTACTATACAGATCCTGAAGAATTCGACGGGCAATACCAACCGGATGATAATACGTCCGTTTTAGATGCACTAAGTGAAATTGCAAAGCAATCTATGATGGCTATTTATACCGAACGTGATGGATCGATTCGCGCGAATTGGTTTGCAGATATGGACGCGACAAGTCCAGTCGTTCACACGTTTACAGATGTAATAAAAAAGTCAATGAAGATTTCTAAGAATCAGAATGGATACCGATATACTGATTTTGTTTTTACGATTATGAAAAACAACTATCAAAAAAAGGAAATACTTTATATCAATACGGATGTGAATACAGGATCATTCCCTGATTCGGGTTTATCGCTACGATCTGGGCCTATTTATAACGCGGCTTCAAATTGGATTATCATTCGTTCTGATAATCTTTTTTGGAATGATTCTTTTGGCTCTCATCAAGTGATGGGATTTTATTTCCGTCGCTCAGCATTGCTCACAAATCCAATGCTAGTTTTCACACGCGGAACTAAGTGGGTTCTTACTGATATTTACAATAACGAAATGACTGCCGAGCTTACTGTCATTGCAATTGATCCGTTTTGCCCTCTTGGGTATCTTGGCGCAAAGATAGGTTTTACGATGGAAGGGCGGGCAGATACCTTTTCCCCTTCATCATTTCAGTTGTACGGGCCAAATCCATATTGGAATAGTTTCGTTTCAGGAACGTTCATTACTGATTATACGATTGCTAGGAACATTTGGGAACACGCAAACGATGCCCGTAAAGCCCTCGGTTGTGAAAGGTCTATGCCAAGTGCAAATACAACTCTAATAGACCCCATATGGGGTTCAGATGACCGCGCATTGATGCAATGGTCGGCATACACAACTATTTTCTGCACAAGAGAAAAAACAGTCATATCATTCTCAGTTGAAATGAACTTAGAAACGATGGCTCTTTGGGTTATGGACTACGTAGAATTTGCATGGGGAGTTTATTCAAATGCCCATACAAAGGGTTGGATTGTTGACATTGAAGATGACTATAAAAAAGGAATCATAAATTTCAAGATACTAACGAGTATTTCCGATTCAGATGTTCTAATTTTAGATGAGAGAACAAATCAATATTCTATGATTGCGGATTCAACTACTCCTGATTTTACAACTACATATGACCAAGGCGCATTAGCATGAGCGATATAATTAAGGCAAGAATATGGAATCGGGTTGTATCTAACATTGCCGAGTTACAAACAGGTGCTCTTGCACTTACAAATAACGTTATTGGACTTGCTCGTATAGATGACACTATTGCTATTAAGGACGATCTAGGAGTAATTCATTATTTCTATGGATCAACTCATATAGGTAATACTGCGCGCGCAATATCAAATGTTCCAGAAGGAAACATAACTGCAAATAATGTACAAGACGCGTTAAACCAACTTGATTTGCTTAAGTTGAATGCTTCATTAGTTTCAGTATTCGCGCGTAGTTATTTATATAATCAGAATTCAGCAGATACCTTAGCAACTTTAGGCGCAATACCACTTAATCAAAAGGGATCATCATTAGGAGTTTGCCCTCTTGATTCTACATCTAAAGTATTAGCACAATATTTACCTAGCTATGTAGATGATGTTTTAGAATTTGCTAACCTAGCATCATTTCCCCCTACTGGTGAATCGGGAAAGATTTACATTGCTAATGATACTAACCTACAATATCGATGGGCAGGAACCTCCTATGCAGGAATGAATAGTTCTTTAGCTTTAGGAATTACATCGGCGACAGCATACCGAGGTGACTTTGGAAATTCCGCATATCTTCATTCTCAAATCGTAACGGGTAATCCGCACGGGACTACTAAAGCCGATTTGTCGTTAGGAAATGTAGATAATACATCAGATGCTAATAAGCCTATTTCAAGTGCTACGGCAGCTGCACTTGCTGGCAAAGCAAGTACAGCGCACACACATGATAGGCTTAATGACGGTACGAGCGATAGGCTTATTGTAACATCAACTGAGATTAGTGCAAATGTCCCTCTTTACCTTAGTGGTGCAAAGCTATTTAAAGCAGCATCGCTGCAAGAGCTTCAAATTCAGCCGGATACGTCACTCGCCGCTATGCTACACGTTAGTAATTCAGCCACGCAATTGGGCTTAATGGCTTTTAAGCGTGATACACCTACTTGGTATAAACTGCTGCTGCAAGCCAATGCTATAGACATTTCGACTAGCTCCGGATCTAAAATAGCCCTAACGGATGCGAATGTTTCTGTCAATATTCCAATGAACATTGATACTCGTGTGTACGTCGGAACGGGCTATAATCACAACGCCATTTATGCTCAGCTTTCGCACATAAATTTCGCGTCCAGTTTGACTGGATATGGCGTTATGCAGAATAATGTTGGTAGAGTATATATTAGCGCCGAAACTGCTACTTCAATTGAACTGAATATCAGTAACATAAGCAAATTGCAAATAGCCAATACAGAAATCACTGCTAGCATCCCTGTACTAGCTCCATCGTTTCGCACAACAGGATCGGAGAGTGCCACAACATATGGAACTGCGTCAACATTTTTTGAGCTATCCCCTGGAACGTCTAGTATTTTTACGTTCGGAGCAACAACGCTAGAACTACGTTTTGCAGCAATGGCTATAGGTGATGAATGCCACATAAGTGTAAGGGTTACTGGCGCACCCGCATCAATAAACTGGATTGATCCATTTGGACTAATAGACAACTACTCTTGGTGCGGCTCTGGAGCAACTAGCTATTTTACCGTGCGACGTAGCGGACAAGGCATCGCTGTGGTATACGGATGATAGCTATAATGCCATTACTGACTGGACAGCGAATTCCATGTGCTTGTCTGCATGGAATCATCGAACAAACTGTATCCTGCGAAATAGTCCCTCATTGGCAAAGTGCCTATGAGCGAAAGGAGCCTCGCGAGATCAGTATAAATGATAACCGACATTTTTTGCAAAGCACTTGTCGGCACTATGAGAAATATACGCTGCTAATTGATAGCGATGTTGTTATTGAGGATAGGCTTTGTGTACAAAAGATGATAGATTATCTAGATAATAATCAAGATGTTGGATGCGTAGCCGTGCAAACAAAAGCAGAGATTTGTGATAAGCATATAGTTTGTGCGCTTGCATTAATACGTACTGAGATATACCTCATAATTGATTACGCTTCAAATCCAAAAGATTGCCAATGCGTTAAGATTGCCAATGTATGTACTATTAAATACTTATCCGGCGTAACAGCGCACGAGATAGAACGGTAACATACTAGCCACCGCGTTTTATAGTATAGAAAGCTGGACGAAATTTCCTGCCAAACTATAATAATTTCTATATTTAAATATTAGTACATAACACACAAAAGAAGGAACAACAATGAAAACTGAAGATCTACAACCAATCCTGAATCAATTCGACGAAGCGAGAAATATTCTTAATTCAACTCATGCGATTCAATCGCAATCTTCAAACGTCATGGCGGGAACTGTAATTGCTTTGCGCGATGAAATCAATTCTCAAAATATCATCATTGAAAATCTGAATGAAGAAATTAAAATTCTTAAACAAGAAAATGAAAAGATTAAACAGAAGAAAGTAAAAAAAGATGAGCCTATCGCTCCTATCGAACCGCAAGATAAATAGTTCTAAATGTCTAAAATAATCCCCCTTAATTGTCTAAATTTATCATATGAATTTAATACGATTAAGGGGTTTTTATGTTTGAACTAGCTGAAAAAATGATTGCCGCACTTACGGGTTCACCTTGGGCTTTAGTTTGTGTGTTTGCAATTGCAGTTTTTGGATTTCTTTTATTCCGTATTACGAATATTTCTAAGATCCAAGATGGGATTGGATTATGGATTTCATCTATCGCATCACAAGGCGCAAAGATGGATAAGATTGTAGCTATTGCCGAGAATAGGACGAAAGAAATTAATGATCTTTCAGGTCGTGTTTCAGACGTTGCAATAATGACCGCTGAAACGAAGGGAAATATATCTGAAGTAATGAGGGAGATCACTACGATGCGCGGAGAACTTGACGATGCTCGAAGTGAGATTGAAAATCTTAAACAATCATCGTGCAAGAATTCAGAATGCTCAAACAGAGTAAAAGGAATTTGAAATGAAACTTCTCAAAGTCCAAATTCATAAGCAAGGAAAACTTGTAAAGTTTAAAAAAGGATTTTGGGAAGAATCGCAAGTTTTCTATGCTACGTTTCATACTGACTGCGGTGTTTATCATTTTGAAACCGACGCGGGATGGATTACGGATTTGCGCTCCGGGTCTTCTTGGATTGATTCTATTGTGCCCAAGAGCGGGAATGAAATCTACAATGCAGTCATTAAATTTCATGACGCGATGTATTCGGGTTGGGTTCCTAAATCTATTGCGGATGAGATATTAAGACAGGGAATGATACTTGCAGGACTAGCGGAATGGCGCGCAAATCTTGCTTATAATGCCGTATCTATGTTTGGGTCTTCTGGATATTATTTCTTAGATGACGAAATGCCTGAACCATATACTGCAAATCGTAATTTTGAACATCTTCAATATTTGGACAAATAACAAAGGAATAATATGTTAAAATCGTTTCTTGATTTCTGCGATGGAAAGAAGACATACAGCGGGGCTACAATCGTCTTTGTTGCTACAAGTGCAATTACCTTGCTGCCATCATATGCGCCTATTCTAGGTGGCATTGCGAGTTTAGGCGCAGCTATTACCGTTATTGGTGCGATTCACAAGGGCGCTAAATTTTCAGATCAGGCTAAAGAGATTTTTAAAATCAAAGATGAGCTTGAAGGGGCTAGAAAATTTATTCAAGATGGGATGAGATCATAATGTTAAAAACATTTGCAGTAAAGTCTAGTTCAGTATGCTTCGATGGAATGGATAAATCATTTACAGAACAGTCATGTAAATGGGATATAGTTGCTTCATATATTCGATCCGTTATCGGTGCGAATCCTACAATTACATCGGCTAATGACGGTACCCATTCTTCTAATTCAACTCATTATAAAGGCCTAGCGCTTGACTTACGTATAAATGATTGGAAAGGTAATATAAAACAACACGCTTTTGTAATCGCATGGATTCTTGGAACCAATTGGCTTGTTCTTTTAGAAGTAGATCATCTTCATATTCAATATGGATTTTCTAATTTAGTCCACCCAGAAGGGATCAAGCGTATTGGTGATGGATCTTATATTGAATAAGACAAAAATGAACAAATAAAAACACAGGCATGGTCAAAAGATCATGCCTTTTTTAACGTAAATTTAGATGTATTAAACAAAAGGATTTTTATGGGAATCAGAAAACAAATTCCAGGCGGTGACTTAGTTACTGAATACTATAATAGGATTACCGCACTCACTCTTGCTTCGCTTTTAGATTACGTTCCAGAGGATTCTAATATTCCTGCTACGTGTATTGAAACAGGAAGAGTTTATACATATTCAAACGGTACATGGTGGAGCGGCTGTCATCCAATCTATCCTGATTATCCAACTGCGAAATCAAAAGTTTTTCAAGTTGGAGATGAATGTCTAATCCCAAAATTAGTAGGAGTTGGAACTATTCGATTGAGATATGAATCTACTGGTAGATTAGCCGTCGATTGCGGTCAGTGCATAGCATCGCAGAACGAACCGCATAGCGTGGTAAATGCTACAGGAACCACATTGGTGGAAATAACATGGATAACCATACCCGCAGGAATGATTGGTGATGGTGAACAATGGGGGTTAAATGCACCCGTAGATACAGGCGCAAATACCGGAAGCGACCTTATTACAGTATATTTGAGCAATTATATGTTTTGTAGTGTCGGCGTTCCAGCAAATTCAATGTATCCAAATATTGCCCATGCTGCTCGATATGCATCACTGCTATGCAAAACATTTCTAATGCATTCTACGACATCCGATACTGCAATTGTGCGGACATCTATCGATCTATCCTTAGCGCAGGTTTTAAAATTAGGAATTAGGCCCGCAACAGCTAATGTAGGAAACAGCACGTATTTTCGATATACACAGTTTGGGAGGATCTCATAATGGTCATAATCAAAGCAGCCAAATCAAAATCAGTCGATGAGAAAGGAGAATCGATTGACGTTCTTTCGCCTGAATTCCCCCTTCCAATGGGGCATAAGGTGCGCTTCATCGATAGCGTTTTCCAGTGCATCGAACAAAACGAGGATTGGCCTGAATAAAAAAACTTGCATATAATATTTTTTCTTTAAAATAGAAGCCCTAAAAAGCTTCTTTTTTCATTTTCACCCCTTTGTTTCCTGAAAATATTATATATATTGTACAGAAGTTAAACAATGAAGGAATGAATAATGAGAAATACAGGCGATATCATTTGCGGTAATGGAAAGACGCTTACTGAAGTATTGAGGTTACATAAATGCTGGCTGTCAGATGATGGGGGAGAAAGAGCCAATCTGGAATTCGCAAATCTGGGATACGCCAATCTGAAATTCGCCAATCTGGAATTCGCAAATCTGGAATCCGCTAATCTGGAATCCGCCAATCTGAAATTCACCAATCTGAAATCCGCCAATCTGAAATCCGCCAATCTGAAATCCGCCAATCTGGAATTCGCAAATCTGGAATCCGCCAATCTGAAATCCGCCAATCTGAAATCCGCCAATCTGGAATTCGCAAATCTGGA
>Ga0302288_1001251_pt1 | contig 16923 bp, 12 predicted proteins | sample III_Fen_N1_1_FD_194549 | JGI IMG/M metagenome (GOLD analysis project Ga0302288, IMG submission 194549) | Peat permafrost microbial communities from Stordalen Mire near Abisko, Sweden - III_Fen_N1_1 | ecosystem: Environmental > Terrestrial > Soil > Wetlands > Permafrost | place: Sweden: Abisko...
GTGCAGATAGTACAGTAGATGCTGTTGCTAATTATTTTGAAAAACCGGTTCATCGCTATATATTAGACAGTTTATGGGTTAATTTAGCCAAATTTTCGGCACCTCCGGGAACGGAATTCAAATTAATTATTCGTAGAGTAACTGATGGCTCTTTTGCTGATACCATTGCTACAGCAGTTTGTACTACCGAAGATGTAATTAAGATTGATGACAACTCTTATTCAATGATTTTCAAAGGTTTCACGAATATAGACCCTGCTACAGGACTTGAGGTTTCGAACGATTATCTGGAAATTAGCGATGCGATATTTGTTGAACTAACTGGTTTCAACAAAAAAGGAATTACTTTAGCTACATATGCTCAGGGTTATGATAGTCCTATAGGCGAATCGAATGCCTATGTGTTTTATAACACCAAAAATGCAGACAATACTTATAGTCGGGATATTTATAACGCTTCCGATTATATTGGTGCTTATACTTCACTCTTGTTTAATTTAGGTGCTACTTATTCTTACTTAGTTCCTGATGCAAATACCTTTGTTGCACCGATTACCGGAGGTAATAAAACCTTTAATGTCAATTCGTGGTTTTCACCTGATGATTGGTGGCTTGATACGCCATTACCAACATGGTTAACATCTGAACAAACCTTTAATGAAACTACATGGGCAATAACTTATACACTTAAGGCAGCCGCTCTTCCGGTAGGTATAAAAGGACGTGCGGCGTCAGTAAAAGTTGCTACTTATGGTGCCGATATGACCATAAATGTTAGTCAGGGGGATGTGACAGGTGTTCCAGAATTAAAATTTTCTGATACAAAGGTGTTGAGTAAAACTCATTCTTTCGACCTATCTTATACACCTGACTTCACATCAGTCACAGTATATAATGTTTCTGGTCAAGTAATTGCTAATTATGAATTGCCGATAGCAGGAAAACTTGTTATTCCTTCTACCAATATGAATAAAGGTTTGTATCTGTTTAGATTTAAAGGTCAAAAAACAGAAACAGTTAAAGCATTAAGATAACGCATTTTATTTTTAATATTAAAAGTGCTTCAATGTAAATTGGGGCACTTTTTTTGTTGAATGAAAGTTTATAATTTCCTGCTAGAGAATTTGCAGTATTTCGGAGAGTTTCTCAATTCTAAACGAGCATTTCAACGCATTATCAGCTTCACTCATGTTGGGATTAAAATAGATTTGATCAATGTTTGCATTCTGTGCTCCAACTATATCTACTTCATAGCTATCACCAATCATTATAGTTTCTTCTGCTCTTGCATTGTTTAACTGTAAAGCGTATTCAAAAATTTGTTTATCCGGTTTCAGTGCGTTAGCTTCTTCCGAAAGTACTATATGATTAAAGTATTGCTCAATCTGGCAACTTTTAATCTTTCTGTACTGAACTTCAATAAATCCGTTTGAAACAATAGTAAGTGGATACTTCTTATAAAGATATTCCAATAGCTCTTTTGCAAAGGGAATAAGTGCGGTACGGGTAGGAAGTAACTCAAGGTATTCCGTGCCAATCTGCAATGCGAGATTCTCGTCGTGTAAGCCGACTTGTGTAAGAGGGTGTAAAAAGCGTTGATACGATAAATTATCTTTCGTTATTTCGCCTTTGCCATACAGTTCCCAAAGTTCAAGATTCCTTTTATCGTATATGGTAAAGTATTGCTCAAAGTTTTCAAAATAACGATATAGTTTTCGTTGCTCATAAATCTCATGTAAAGTTGATTTGGCATTAACATGAAAATCCCAAATTGTATGGTCAAGATCTATAAAAACGTATTTGTACATATGATTGAAATCTATTGAAATAAAATAATATCAGGTCTTTATAATCTTTTTAGAATCTGTAACTGGCAATCAAAAAGTTTCTGAAAATTGACGAACCTAAATTAACATAAGGTGACATTCCATTTCCCAATTCAACTCTGTATTCTAATGAATATCTTTTTTTTAATTTAATTCCGAATCCCAAAAGATAACCAAATTCATATTTTTTTGAATCTACAATAGCTTTCTCTTCGTCAAATGTTGAAGAACCGTATAAAATACTTTCTGTTTTTTGATAGTTAGTTTCTGAGAAGACTAATCCGTTTGAAATTCCACCGTTAATGAAAAGGTCGACTTTGGAAACAGGAAAGGAGAATCGGACTAAATTATTCATTTTTAGGTATGAATAAGCAAGATTGATATTGTAAATGTGGTGTCTAATGTCGTTCGAAAAATAATCATCAGCCGTTCCCGTTATATTGTATGAGCTATACATGAGCTCATTATACATTGACCACTGTTGCAGTCCTTTTGAGGAAATTACTTCAAAGAATAATCCTGTTGTTAAATTTGTTGATTGATTAAACTTCCCTTTAACAAGGTATTCCCACGCAGGATAAGCACTAAGAAATTCTATTGAAGTTTGAGATACACCGGCAAATAATCCGAACCCAAAGGTTGGTTTGTCAGGTTTTTTTTGAAATATTGGTTTTGATTGTATGCAATCGTAATATGATTTATAAAGTTGAATTAAATTATCTGTTCGGTACTTGATATTTGTTAGTTTTGCCTCAATATCAGGGCAGTCCTCCATATATGTTCTTAATTGTTGTATATAGATATTATAATCGACCACGTTATAGTGGTAATTCCACAGATATTTGAATCTCCTGTATTTTAGGAGTTCAAATGTGTCCTTTTTGAAATAGTATTGGTCATGTCCATAAGATTTACTGGAGTAGAGATATAAATTTTTATCACCTTTAATTAAAGTTTGTAAAAAGATGGTGTCTTTTTCTATTGTGAAATTGGGATCAAAGCTAATATTATCATACTCTACAGAACTTGTTTCGAAATCAACAATTCCACTTATATAAATTTGATCTTTTACTCCAAACTCTTTAATAATCATAGGAGTGTAAATCGTTTCTTCGTTCAATAAAGTTGATTTAAAAGAAATTTTGTTAGGATTTTTTGCCCAGTTCTTGTAGTTGATAAAACCATGTAGAGTATCTCCGTTTAATTTTATAACATAACCCGCTATATAATTTTCTTTACTATAAATGCATTGGTTGATAAAAATGACAAAAAATAAGAGTAATGTTTTTTTTATAATACTTTTTAATTTCATAATATTGTATTTGTTAAACGAAATTAGAAATTTGATGAGTTTTTACTAAATGCAAAACTAATAAAAGTATTTAACTTTCTATATGTTTTTTCTTATAATTTAAAAAAAACGCAGAGAATCTTGGCTTGATTCTCTGCGTTGATATAATATAATTATAATCTATACTTTTTTTATTCTACCTCAATAACCAGATATTTACTCACGCTCCAGAAGTCATTTGGATCAACAATAAGCAGTACAAAATTGCCGTTTTCTTTTTCCAGCGTATATGAAGATTTTGGATGGTTGGTTAGAATCTTGGCATGCGTAGAATACAGGGGAATTGATTTGGTGTTACGGGCATCAATGCGTACAAAATAATTTTTGTTGAAATCACGTTGGAGCACCTGTTGCTGACTAAATAAGCCATCTGAAGTGATGATTTTTTGTTCTTTTAATTCACTTTTTGTACCAAAAACATACCATGCTGTGTGAATGGTCTCATCCTGTTCTTTGATTTTGGTGTCTTTAGTCTTATTTTCGGTTGATAATACTTCTATATTCTGGGCTTTTTCACTGACGGTATTAGTCAGTTCAACAATTAACGAATCCTTTTTCGATAATTCCTCGCGTAAAAGTGCAACATTCGTAGTTTCTTCTTCCAATGCTTTGGTAAGGCGTGTTATGGTTTGTTCAAGTTCTGTTGAGTGGAATGCACTCTTTTTTAGTTTTGCTTTTAATCGGGCGAGCTCTTCCTTATTTGTTTGAAGCATGTCGTTCAAATACAGCAAGTCTTCGTTAATCTTCGTGCGGGTATCGTCGTCCAGCTCCTGATCAACAGGTTGAATAGAAACTGTATTCTCGGTGCTTTTAATCTTTTCTATATTTTGTTCAATTTGATTCATGGCCGAAAAATACCCATCAACTTCTTCCTGAAGTTTAAGTTTTGCATTTAATAATGAATCATTTTGGGCTTTCAACGTTTTATAGTCGGATGATTGTTTACCGCAAGAAGAAAGCAAAAAGAGCGAAATAGCCAAAGTTAGAAAAATGGGTTTCATATAAATGAAGCTGAATTTAATGTGTATTGTGTAAAAAACTAATGTAGAAAAACAAATTTTACAACTAAGAGAAACTATTCAAACTTGTGACTTTTTTGAAGAAGTATTACGCTGTTTTTTTTCGAGTACAAATGTAATGTTATTCTTCTAATCCTGCAATAATTACAACTATTTCTCCTTTCGGATTATGGTCGGTAAAATGCTGGGCTAATTTCTGTAAAGTTCCACGCTTTGTTTCTTCAAATAGTTTTGAAATCTCGCGGGAAACAGATGCTTTTCTTTCATTTCCGAGCACTTCGGATAACTGAGTAAGTGTTTTTACTAACCGAAAAGGTGATTCGTAGAAAATCATAGTCCGTTTTTCTGTCGCCATCTCGTTGAATTTTGTTTGGCGACCCTTTTTTTGCGGCAGGAATCCTTCGAAACAAAAACGGTCGTTTGGCAGACCCGAAGCTACCAGAGCTGGAACAAAAGCAGTGGCACCGGGTAAACATTCCACTTCAATTCCATTCTCAACACATTGACGAACAACCAAAAAACCCGGATCGGAAATTGCCGGTGTTCCTGCATCCGATATCAAAGCAACTGTCATTCCTCCTTTTATTTTTTGAACAACGCTTTCCACCGTTTTATGCTCATTAAACTTGTGGTGCGATTGCATAGGCGTTTTTATCTCAAAATGCTTGAGTAAAAAGCCACTAGTGCGTGTGTCTTCGGCGAGAATCAAATCAACACTTTTCAATATGCGAATAGCCCGAATAGTCATATCTTCGAGATTTCCAATAGGAGTGGGGACAACGTATAGTTTAGCCCCCTCCGCCCCTTGAAGGGGGAATTCAGATTCTGTCTTATTTTTTGTCATTAAGTGTGCTATTTATTTTGTCCCTCATAGGAGGATTAGGAGCTTTAAATAAAACGTCTTTTTATAATTTGGAGGAAATCGATAACTGTTTCATTGTCAGCATTCCAGTTGTATTTCGACTGAAGAAACGACAGAGCTTCATCCAGTGTCGCTAACTGATTGATATAGTTCAATGTTTTGTTCATATCCTCTCCATTCCCTTTGAATAATTCACGTTGAAAAAGGAACCGTTCGCCGATATTAATAGCTTGTTTTATATCACTAATTTTTTTGTTAGCAAGCACAGAACCAAGCGTATTGTCAGGTTTAGAATGTATTTCATTTAAAGAAGATACGGTCTGAGCGGATTTCTCTTCAATTTCAATATTTTTAGTTTCTACGATATCCTTTTCCGGTGAAATTGTATCAATAACCAATTCAAGGGTCATTTCTTCAAGCTCAGTTTCCTGTATTTTTTCTGATTCAATTAACTCACTGGTAAATTCCTGAGCACTTATGATCTCCTCCTGAATTTCATCTTGAGTATTTGTATCAATAATGGGTTCGGAAATTTCCAGATTTTCAGAGTTGTCAGGTTTGGTTTCTTCCGTTGGAATGTCAATTTGTGTTGACACTACAATTTCTTTGTCAGATATATCTGTTTTAAATTCTGCCAATTGTTTGATATATCCTTGTATATCTTCTGTTTTACGTTGAGCTAATAAAATGATTGCTTTCGGATATTCGTTTATTTCCATAAATCCTTCAGTAATCATGTCGAGTTCCTGAATCTCTTTTCGAAGTAGAGTGACCAATAACGTTCTGTTCATATCTTTTTTCCTAAAACTATTATTTCTTTGTTATTTTATTTAACTTTGCCATGTGTAATTAAAAATAATCTTACATAACAACATTAAAACGGCTGTAAAGGTAATATAATCAACACAGAAAAGAAAAAAAGAACAATAAAATTTCAATAATAAACCAATGATTTATTCTGAACAAAACCATCCCAATCAACAAAAGCGAGGAAGTATCGAAGTAATATGTGGTTCAATGTTTTCCGGTAAAACGGAAGAGCTGATTCGTCGGTTAAAGCGTGCCAAGTTTGCCAAGCAGGAGGTAGAGATATTTAAGCCAAAAATTGATACACGATATTCTGAAGATGAGGTTGTTTCGCATGATAAAACAGCCATTCGTTCTACACCAGTGGAGTCATCGGGTAGTATTTTGCTTATGTCGGGCGATGTGGATGTTGTTGGTATTGACGAAGCCCAGTTTTTTGACGAAGGATTGGTGGATGTTTGCACGCAATTAGCTGATCAGGGTATTCGTGTAATTATTGCCGGATTGGATATGGATTTTCGTGGAGTACCGTTTGGACCTATGCCGGCACTTTGTGCTATAGCCGAAGATGTGTATAAAGTTCATGCAATCTGTGTGCGTTGCGGTGCATTGGCTTATGTTTCGCACCGATTAGTTGACAGTGATAAACGTGTCTTGTTAGGTGAAATGAGTGAATACGAACCCATTTGTAGGAAATGTTATAATAAAATAAAACCCGATGATTCTTCGTCAAAATAGAGTTTAACTATCAGTAAAAAAGGAGGCTTTATGAATACAAAACCTTATACTTTCGATCGTGTAGTGAGATTACTCATTGGTTTGGCTATTTTGGTCATTCTTTTTCTGTTGATTAATAGATTGAGTGGTGTTTTGTTGCCATTTCTGATTGCCTGGTTGTTGGCTTACCTTTTACAGCCTATTGTCCGATTTTTCCAAATGAAGTTGAAGTTTAAAAACAGAGCTTTGTCAATATTGGCTACACTGGTGGTGTTTTTTGGCTCAATTACCGGAGTTATCTGGGTGCTGACACCAATAGTAACTGCTGAAATTCAAAAGATTTCTCAATTATTAGTTTCGTATAGTCAGAACCTGAATTTCAATTCATTTCTGCCTGTGACCTGGCAGCGTGAAATCCAACATTACTTATCTCATCTCAATCTTCAAGCCATTCTGAAAGATGAAAACATCATGAATGGAATTAAGAAACTGGCACCACAGTTATGGGATTTTGTTAATGGTTCGTTGGATTTTGTGCTTGGATTTTCTGTTGTAATTATCGTTTTCTTATATTTGATTTTTATATTGCTTGATTTTGAAAACATATCTGCATCGATGTTTGGGATTATACCTCCGAAATATAAAACGCTTGCAACAGAGATAATTGCTGATTTGGAGAGCGGAATGAATCGTTATTTCAGAGGTCAGGCATTGATTGCATTAATTGTTGGAATACTTTTCGTTATTGGATTCAGTATTATTGGGCTGCCATTGGCTATTGTAATGGGTTTGCTAATAGGAGTATTAAATATGGTTCCGTACCTGAAGGCGGTAGCTCTTATTCCTGGTTTAATTCTGGGCTTGCTTCAGTCGTATGAAACCGGACAAAGCTTTGTCACGGTTTTCTTGGGTATTTTAATTGTATTTTTAGTTATTCAGTTAATAGAAGATATTTTTTTAACGCCACGAATTATGGGAAAAGTAACTGGATTGAATCCAGCTGTAATTATGCTTTCGCTATCAATTTGGGGCTCGTTAATGGGAATGGTCGGAATGATTATTGCATTACCGGTAACCACACTTATCATTTCGTATTATAAACGATTTGTATTGGATGACGAACTAAAATCTGAATCGGAAGAGTTGGAAAACCCTACAGAATCGTCGAATGTGGAAATGTAATTGTTAATTTAACAAATAAGCCTGTTGATGTTTTGTTCAACAGGCTTATTTTGTAAATATGCTTTTGATTAGAGTTTATATAAGTTAGACACTTATTGAATAATATTTTGTTGAACGCAAAGAACGCAAAGTTGCTAAGCCGCAAAGAAAAACTTTTAAGTTTTTCACTTTGCGTACTTTGCGGATATTAGATGATACTATAATTGGCATATTTAAACTTTGCGTACTTTGCGTTTATCTGTAAATTTAAAGAAATAAACTAACTTATATAATGGCTATTAATTCTCGTCAATTTTAATATCTCGAATCATTAATTGGATGGTCGTATTCCCGTTAAACGAATTTTCCTCGAGCGTGTAACATATATCCAATGGATTTAGGGCTTTCAGGTGATCGTTATACTCGTGCATGCGGAAAGCAATACCATTCATTACATTCTCCGAGCTTGAATCCACCAGTTCCAGTTTTAAATGTTCTTGCTCTTTACCAACCAGCCGACTCGTTCCGTAGTCAAAAACTTTTTTTGAAACAAAAACAGGTTTCATATTGCCCGGTCCAAAAGGCCCAAATTGCTTCAGCACGCGAAAGAATTTCGGAGTAATATCTTTGAATTCCAGGACTGAATCAATATCGATTTGCGGATAAGTTTGTTCAAGTAAAATATTCTCAGCCACAAACTGTTCCAATCTATTGGTAAAAGCTTCCACATTTTCTTCTTTCATCGATAAGCCGGCAGCAAACATATGTCCTCCAAAATTTTCGAGCAAATCACGACAAGAATCAATGGCTTTATAAATATCAAAACCTGAAACAGAGCGAGCTGAACCTGAAGCTAACCCATTCGACTTAGTTAAAACAATACTGGGTTTGTAAAATTCTTCAGACAAGCGCGAAGCTACAATTCCAATAACACCTTTGTGCCAGTCGGGCTTATAAACCACAATTGACTTTCTCCCGGCATAACGTTTATCAGCTCCAATCATTGCAACAGCTTCTTCTGTAATGTATTTGTCGAGGTCTTTTCTGTCGTTGTTATATTCATTTATAGTGTCGCTTTTTTCTTTCGAAAAAACAGGGTCGCTTGAAACCAATAATTCAACAGCTTCCGAAGCCAGTTTCATTCTACCTGAGGCATTAATTCGTGGTCCAATTTTGAAAACAATATCGCTGATTGTGATTTCTTTGTCGGTCAATCCGCACACATCAAGAATTCCTTTTAGTCCCACACACGGATTAGAATTAATTTGTTTTAATCCAAAGAATGCTAGTATGCGGTTTTCGCCGGTGATGGGTACAATGTCGGAAGCAATACTCAGCGCCAGTAAATCGAGTAGGGGAGCGAGTTGCGAGAAGTCAATGTTATTAGTGATAGCAAACGCCTGCATAAGTTTAAATCCAACCCCACAACCCGAAAGATGTTTGTATGGATAGGTGCAATCGTCGCGTTTTGGGTCGAGAACGGCAACAGCAGGAGGCAAAACAGCATCGGGTGTGTGATGATCACAGATAATAAAATCAACGCCCTTTTCCAGTGCATATTTTACTTTAGCAATGGCTTTGATTCCGCAATCGAGTGCAATGATGAGTTTAAAATCGTTGGCAGCCGCATAGTCAATTCCCTGAATGGAAATACCATATCCTTCGAGATATCGGTCGGGAATATAAAAATCAATATTAGAATAAAATTGTTTGAGAAATTTATAAACTAGCGATACAGAGGTAGTTCCGTCAACGTCATAATCACCATAAACCATGATTCTCTCGTTTTTTTGCATCGCTTTTGTCAATCGTTCGACAGCATTATGCATATCGGCCATCAGAAATGGATCATGTAAATCGGCTAAATCAGGTCGAAAAAAACGGCGAGCTTCCTCAAAAGTAACAATTTCTCTTTGAACTAACAATTGTGCGAGTACAGGACTTATACTCAATTCTTCTGCTAATTTTTTACGTATATCAATTTGTTGTTCTGTAAGGGTTCTGTAAATCCATGTATTTATCATTGTATAATTTTTTTCAACTCAAGACGAGGTGGTTTTAATTCCACCAAAAGAAAAATGTTATTATTCAGCCCTTTATAATTTCATTCAACACCACATAATAACATCTATATGAACTTTGTAAAAGTACAGATTTTTTTCAAACAAACAAAAATGTTATTGAACATATCTCTGAAAGTTACTTACGGCAGATATTTCTTTATGGAAAATAAATTGTTATCTTTGTTTTCGTAGAAAAAAGAAATAATTTACAAAGTTTTTCGTTAAAGTAACATTATATAATGAGTAAAGTAAGCATATTTCAAATAATCCAAGCATAATAATGAATAAAAGCAGACTCTTTCAAAAGTATATATTGTATGATATGATAGCTGCATTTTCGGTGTGGGTAGCATTTTTCATTTTTCGTAAATACGTAAATGATATTAAGATACTTGAAAGTTTCCGAATACTGATTCCAAATTATGATTATTTGGGTAGTCTGCTTTTTTATCCTTTTTATTGCATATTTATACATTATTTGGTTGGTTTTTATCTCAATACTCACCGAAAAGCCAGAATCAATTTAGTTCTTAGTACCATTTCGTCTTCAGTAATTATTTCCGTTTCAGTCTTTTTTGCTCTTAAATTAGGTGATGTTATTGTATCGTATGAATATTTCTATTTTTCATTGTTAGTATTGTTTGGTTTTCAGTTTTTCTTTACCTTTTCTTTGAGGAATATCATCTTTTCTCAGATTGAGCATAATTATAAAACAAAAAAATGGACTATTAATACATTGGTGGTTGGAACGGGCGAAAATGCGAGTAGAATTGCAAATGATATTGAGAAACATTCAAGTCAAAATACCCTTGTAGGCTTTGTTTCTACCAATAAGAAAGTGGGCGTATCTTCTGATAAGATATTAGGAAACATGTCCCAAATCGCTTCAATTGTTGAAAGATATGAAATTCAGGAAACAATTGTAGCGCTTGATAATGATGCCGAAGAAAAGGAACTTTTCAAAATAATCAATTTACTCTATCGGTTTAATATTGAGATTCAATTTACACCGCGTCTTTTCGAAATCTTGATTGGTAGTGCAAAAATTAACAAGCTTGAAATGAGTCCTTTGGTATGTATTACTAAATCGTCAATGCCCGATTGGCAGTCAAGCGTTAAAAGGTTCATCGATATTGTTGCTTCAATTATCTCTCTTTTATTGCTGTCACCTTTTCTCTGTTTTTTTATGCTTCGTATTAAGTTGGATTCCAAAGGACCAATTATTTATAAGCAAGAACGAATCGGACGCTATGGGAAACCATTTAATATTCTGAAATTCAGGACAATGTATATGGGTGCAGAATCGGGAATTCCTCAACTGAGCAGTGCCGATGATGACAGAATAACTCCAGTAGGCAGAATTCTACGAAAATATCGGATTGATGAAATTCCTCAATTTTGGAATATTATTAGAGGCGATATGAGCCTTGTTGGACCACGTCCTGAACGACGCTATTATATCAACCAAATTATTGAAGATGCACCCTATTATTGTTTGTTATACAAAATCCGACCGGGATTAACTTCGTGGGGCCCTATCAAAATTGGCTATTCGGATACAATTGAGAAGATGGTGGAACGACTCAATTATGATATTATTTATCTCGATAATATGTCTCTTTTGACGGATGTTAAAATCCTTATTTATACTTTTGAAATAATATTCAAAGGGAAAGGAGTTTAGAAAAATCCAATATCGAGGCTTTTATTTAACAAAATGATAAGCTGCTAAAATATTTTGTGAAATCTTAGTGACAGTGCAAAAATAGTTGGTCAGAAGCTCTGAAATGTTTATGGTATTGATTTATAGAAGAAGACTGGCTCAAAATAAAAATTGAGCCAGCCTTTTTTCTATATCTATGGTAGATTTGGTGGAATTAAACACCACTATAGGTGCTGAATCCACCATCAATTGGCAACACAACTCCTGTAATGAATGATGCCGCTTCGGAACACAAAAACTGTACTGCTCCATTAAGTTCTGTGATATCACCAAAACGATTCATAGGTGTATTGGCCAACACTTTTACACTTCTTTCGGTTAAAGAACCATCCGGATTTAGAAGCACAGCACGGTTTTGATCACCAATAAAGAATCCAGGAGCAATTGCATTTACCCGAATTCCATCACCGTGTTTCATCGCCATTTCAGCAGATAACCATTGTGTGAAATTACTCACGGCTGCTTTAGCCGCTGAATATCCCGGAACACGTGTTATTGATTGCAATGCAGCCATCGAAGAGATATTTACAATACTTCCTGATTTTTGTTCGGCCATCACTTTCCCAAAAACTAAACTTGGGTAAACTGTTCCGTTCATATTCAAAGTGGTCACTTTTTCCCAATCGGAAATTTTCATTTCATAAAATTCCTGATCAGGTGCTAATGTTGCACCAGGGATATTTCCACCTGCTATATTTAACAGAATGTCAATGCGCCCCCATTTTGCAATAATTTTTTGTGCCGCTTTTTCTAAGCTTTCAATGTCTAACACATTACCAAGAATACCGATAGCCTCGCCACCGTTGGCGGTAAGCTCTTTAATTCGTACGTCCAAATTTTCCTGACGTATATCCATTGCCACAACCTTGGCACCCTCGTTAACAAAACTTTGGGCAATACTTCCACCCAATACACCACCTGCCCCTGTAATGACAGCAATTTTACCTTTAATACTAAATTTTTCGTTCATTTTTTTAATCTAATTTTTTATAATCTTACAATAACCTTCTTTATTGTCGGTTGTTTTCACTTTCAACAGGTAGAAACCTGAATTTAACTTATTTCCAATTAATACAGAATTAACTCCTTTTCCATTTTCGACTAACTTTCCTTGTAACGAAAAAACTGAATAATTAAACTCACCTTCCAACAACAAACTCATAGATTGATTGAATGGATTAGGATTTAATTTCATATCTAACGTACCTCTTACATTACTAAAACCAGTACTTAGCTTTGTTTTCGAGACTGTAATGGCTGCTGTATCGGGCACGGCATCGAATACAATATATTTTGTTCCGCTTACATTTTTTATTGTAGAAGTTATCTGTGAACCTTTTCTATAGACATAAGCTGTATCCCAGCTTGTAGGCAATTTGCGACGAACTGTTAGAGGCGCATTATAAATGGTATTATCTGATAAAGTATCGTTAACGATTACTTTGTATTGACTAACTGAGATAACAGATTCAGCTATCGAAACTGAATTTCGTTCCTTGATGTATTTTATTACATTACCAAACGCTCCAACCCAGTAATCTGCTGAGTTATTTGTTAAATACTGAAAATGTGCATTTAGAACTGAATCTTGAGTTGGTGAATATCCACCATCTGCATTAATTCCATGAATCATAAAAACGCACCATCCTTTGGCTGTTTTAGCTTGTTTTACCTTGTCATTCATTGCAGGAGAGGTGTTTACACCTGTTGTGCCGGTAGCAATAGAACTAATGGCAAAAAAATCGGATGGAGTGGCTGGTACAATTTGTCCGGAACATGTACGACCACCAATGTAGTTTAATTTACAAATGTCCGTAACTTGTTGATTCGTTGCACAGTTAGGATAAGCAATAGTAATACATTTTTGTGCTGGTATGTTTGAATTAATTGTTGTTTTAGGACTAACAATTTCAGTGGTAAGGGTTGTACTAGAAGTTATCGTAGTCAAATTAGTATGTGAAACTGTGTGACATCCAACTTCGTGTCCATTAGCAACAGCCACTTTGAGTTGAGTCCAATTCGGACCCCAGTTAATAACAGGAAAGAAAGTAGCTTTAAAACCGTATTGATCTAAAAGAGGCTTAGCTATGGGCATTTGATTTGAAGTCCCGTCATCAAAAGTAAAAGTAACAGCACATGTTTTAAAACCGTACCAAGTTGCCACTTCATAATCGGTTGCAATTTGTGCTGAAACTATGCTGCAAAAGGCAAATGCAAGCAATAACGTAATTTTTGTTTTCATTGTAGTAGCTATTTTTAGTTGTTTTTTTATTGTAAATCATTTTGAATCGTCGCAATAATTCCCGAAACTTGTGCTAAAGCAAACATTCGTCCTAAGAATGAATAACCCGGATTATGTTTTGTATTGGCATCATCCAACATTAGTTTTCCGTGATCAACACGCATTGGCAATCCAGGATTTTCCTTCTCAAAGATTCGCACCAAATCCACCAAATGTCCACGTCCTTCGAGATGAGATGCTTCTATAAAATTTCCATTTTCAGCCACTTCGGTGCTTCTTAAATGCACAAAATGAATCCGTTTGGCAAACTTACGAGCCAAAGCGGGAACATCATTGTGTAAACCCGAACTAAGCGAACCTGCACAGAATGTCAGACCATTATTTGGGCTATCAACAGCATTCAATATCCATTCAATATCTTGTTCGTTGGTCACAATTCGCGGTAAACCTAAAACGGCCATAGGAGGATCATCGGGATGAATACATAAATTTATTCCTGCTTCCTGAGCAGTAGGGATAACGTTTTCCAGAAAATAGCGAAGATTTTCGCGTAATTGGTTTTTATCAATACCGTCGTATTTAGCTAACAAAGCTTTGAAAAGTTCTACAGGTTTCTGAACATCTCCTTTAAAACTGTCGTTTACAAAACCTTGCGTTTTTACAATAATTGTCTGAATCAATTCTTCTATTTCGGATTGAGTAATGAATTGCGCCAATTCCCGAACCTGTTTTAATTCAGTTTCGGAATAATCCTGCTCAGCATTCTTTCGTTGGAGAATATAGATATCAAAATAAATAAACCGAATTTTATCGAAATAAAGAGTCTTAGTTCCATCCGGCAAAGCATAATTTAAATCGGTTCGAATCCAGTCGATAACCGGCATAAAGTTATATACAACAGTTTTAATCCCGGCTTTGCCCAAATTTTTAAGACTTTCACGATAATTATCAAGTAATTGTTCTCTGTCCGTTCCACCAAATTTAATGCTTTCTGATACGGGCAAGCTTTCTACTACCGACCAACGAAGCCCGAAACTCTCAATGTAATTTTTGAGTTCTGTTATTGCTTCCAACGTCCACACATTTCCATTTGGTACTTCGTGCAATGCTGTCACTATACCTTCAACACCTATTTGCCGGAGCATATCCAGCGTAATACCATCTTTGCGACCGAACCATCGCCACGTTTTTTCCATAAATAGCAACCCCATAAAGGGGAAATTAATTGTTATATAAATTGTATTGTTTTCTAATTAGTACATTTGCTAATTAACTTATTAGTTATGATGTTTCATATCTAACTTTATTTTCTTTAAGTCATCCAAGTCTTGAACGGGTCGTTCAATGTCATATGGAATTGGTTGTTTTGAAAAAGTTTGAAAATAGAGCAAACAAGCATCTTTCCATATTTGAGCATCGCGTGTTTGACGACGAAGTTTACTTTGTACTTCAGTAAAACGCTGTGCGTCAACAAATAGTTCCGCTTTATCCCAAATTTTCTGAAACTGTCGAACTCCCAGCAATCCATTGTCATAATGGTAACATAATTCGTCCCACAGGGTTTTACCACTTTTCATTTTATAGTTCCAAGGTACATGATGAAACCATAATAAATAGATTTCAGGACAAGTTTCAATATTATCATACAGCGAACAAAGGGGTTCGTGGTATTGGCTTACAGCATCACTTCCGGTGCGGGAACGATTAAATCCCATACCAAATGAATCTGCTTTGTGATAATAGGGAGGAGTCCAGTCTGCACGAACGTCTTTGGGTGCATACCAAGGTTCAGGTCCATAATGATGAACTCCGGCAAAAATGTGGTGGATTCCCAGTGGCATCATGTAATTTACAGTGACCTCACGACTGTCTAACATCATGTTTTTAACCGGAAGTAAAAAATATTTTTGCCAATCAGCACAGTTGCTTTTATTGTCTTTTGCCAGACAGTTTTGAAATGTAAGTTTAAGCCATTCATTAGCAATTTGTTCACTTTTCAATCCATTATTCCATGCCAACCGTCCAAAGGCATACCAATTAGATTGAGCAAAATGATGTCCGCACCAGTTGGCATCAAGTCCGATGTTGGCAACACCTGCAATAGCTGTGTATTTTTGTGGATATATACTACCATCCGTACAACGGGCAATTGTGCTTCCTTTTCCATTTTGGTAAGTATCACTTTGCAAACACTCTTCCCACATTGGAGCTAAAAATACTAATTGAATTGAATGTCCCAAATATTCTTGGGTAATTTGGAATTCGGGCATAATAGACGTTTTTTTCATTGCCCCGAAAAGTGGACTAAACGCTTCTCGCGGCTGAAAGTCAATCGGTCCATTTTTTACCTGAATAATTACATTATCGCGGAATTTGCCATCAAAAGGCATAAACTCTGAGTAAGCTTGTTTTGCCCGATCTTTTTCGCCCGGATTATATACAAATGCCCGCCACATCACAATTCCGTTATAAGGTTTAAATGCATCAGCCAACATATTAGCACCATCGGCATGAGTCCGTCCAAAATCCTGAGGTCCAGGTAGTCCTTCGCTGTTGGCTTTCACCAGAAAACCTCCAAAATCTGGTATTGATTGATATATTTCCTTTATTTTGGCATTCCACCATTTTATAACATCTTTATTTAACGGATCGGAAGTTTTCAAGCCTCCAAGAGCTGTCGGCGATGAAAAATTGATGGAAATATATACTTTAATTCCATATGGACGTAGCACCTCTGCAATTACTTTTACTTTTTGCAGATATTCTCCCGAAAGCATTTTTGGCGAAGCATTCACATTATTGAGCACTGTACCATTAATTCCTATTGAAGCGTTAGCACGAGCATATTCTTTCCACAAAGTTATATCTTTCTCATTTACTGTAGGATGTTCTTCGCCATAGCGCCAAAAGATAGAATAACCGGCATAACCTCGTTCAACTGTTCCATCTAAATTATCCCAATGATTGAGAATACGAACAGAGTAGGATGGTTTTTCTTTGATATTCAATGTACTAAGAGTTTCGTTTGTTTGAATCAATCTCAACAAATGAAACACTCCATAAAGTAATCCCTTCTCAGAAATAGAAGTAATTACTGTACATTTTTTATTTTTCAACTGAATAGTCCGAATAATATATCCTTCGTTACCGAG
>Ga0302288_1001254_pt1 | contig 16896 bp, 15 predicted proteins | sample III_Fen_N1_1_FD_194549 | JGI IMG/M metagenome (GOLD analysis project Ga0302288, IMG submission 194549) | Peat permafrost microbial communities from Stordalen Mire near Abisko, Sweden - III_Fen_N1_1 | ecosystem: Environmental > Terrestrial > Soil > Wetlands > Permafrost | place: Sweden: Abisko...
GATTCAATATTTCACTATGTTTTAAACCGTTACGATGATACCACCGTCGTTTGCATACATACTGCTGATACCAGCTGTATCCATAATTAAAACATCTTTAAATTTTTTATGATCCAGCATCATATTCTTGAAATTTTCTGCTCGCTGAGCGCAGTTACAGTGTGTAATTACCAGTATCTTTTCTTCTGAGTTCTTAACATCCTTTGAAACAATTTCTGCCATTTTTGCTAAGGCTTTTTTAATTCCGATAGCCTGACTTAATTGTAAAATAGAACCTTCACTTGTTGCTCCCATGACCGGTTTAATATTTAATGTCGATGCTACCAGTGCTTTAACACCGGTAAGTCTTCCATTTTTTCTTAAGGTTTCCAGATTGTCCAGTACGAAATACGTACGTTGCTCATTTCGAAACTGGTTTAATTTTTCTTCTATTTCCTCAAAAGTAAAACCTGCTTCTTCTAATTCCACCGCTTTCAGGGCAATTCGCGTTTCTCCTCCAGATGCGGAACAGGAATCTATAACACAGATTTTCTTATCTCCGTATTTATCATGGAATAAATTTTTCCCCAACATAGCACTATTGAAACTACCGCTCAGTTTACCAGAAAGAGTAACCACATAAATATGCTCAGCCTCTACATTATAAGCATCCATGTATTTCTCAGGTGACGGGCATGAGGATTTGGGACATGCTGAAGAACCTGCAACATGCTCTAAAAATTCTCTCTGATTAAAATTTTCGTCATCTTCTATCTGATAATTACCAACCTCCAGACGCAAAGGAACTATTTCAAATCTACTATCTTTTTTTAATTCCTCAGGTAATTCACCGCAACTGTCAATAACAATCTTATAACTCATGATGTACTCCAATCTACATAATATATTGATATTTCAGAATTTTTACTTTTGATATACATACAATAGTAATTTCAATTACCGCTCGATGTAGTTTTCATTACTACATAATATCACATGTTTTAATGAGTTGTAAAGCAAAAGATATGTTGTTTTACAGTATTCTTTAAATGAAAATAGTTTTCTTTTGGACCAATTCGTTTTATACTGAATACAATATGAAAAAGGAGCTTACCATGACATCATTTCACATAACAGATATCAAATATTTTATGAATTGTTTCCTGAATACCCAGGTTTTTGATGATTTTTTATTAGAAGAGGCAACTATCGTAACTTATAATACCTTCTTAATTGATGGACATCGCATAGATAGTTTCTATTCGAAAGAAGAGCTTGAAGACCCCGCTATTACAGTTCATCCTTTTTCACTCTGGAAAGACATTAAAAGTGTCTGTTTTAATCTGATAAAAGGTAAAAAAACACCAGTTTTATTTAAATTCACCTTGCATGCCAACCCTGAAATGGCCTTGAAAATACTAAATGACGGCAACTGTCAGGATGCCTCCATATCATTAAAGGCTCTGGTAATAAATATTAAATTTGAAAACGGCAGTCTGAACTGCATAACAGCCACCTCTTTTCAATCTTTTCTTTTAGACAAAACCCCTGATATTCTCTGGGATAAGGCTTTTGCTGGTTTTCTTAAAACCAATGAGATTTCTTTTGAGGAACTTTAAATAAAAGGACTTCCGTGTTATGATACTAAGCCGACTTTTCCAGTTCCTGGGAAATATTTGCATTCATCATAGCTTTCATTTCAGACTTTCTTGGAATCTGCGCAAGAATAACTGCCACAAACACTATTCCACATCCCGCAAGTTCCTTTGAGGAAAGCACCTGGCCCAGTATTAACCAGCCGGCAAGTACTGCTACCACAGATTCCAGGCTTAGTATCAAAGATGCTACTGCAGGCTCCATATACTTCTGTCCTACTATCTGGCATGTATATGCCACTCCACAGGACATTATTCCGGTGTATAAAATCGGAATTCTGCAGGCCATTATGGCATCCCATGTAATAGTTTCAAAAACAAGTGACAAAATCATACAAAAAAATCCGCTGACAAAAAACTGGATACAGGAAAGTTTCACCCCATCCACCTGTGGTGAAAAATGGTCAATGATAAGGATATGAAAAGAAAAAAGCAGTGCACAGATCATCAGATATACATCTCCTCTGTTTAGAGCACTGTTGTCATTCATACATAACAAATAAAGCCCTGCCATAGCCATTAAGGCGCTAATCCATACTGCTACCGGCGGTTTCTTTTTCAAAAAAATACCAATTATTGGCACCAATATAATATATAAGGTTGTGATAAATCCTGATTTTCCAACTGAGGTTGACATAATTCCAAACTGTTGAAAACTGTTGGCCACGGCTAAGATTAGACCGCAACAGACACCTCCAATTATCAGAGGTTTTCTAGTCTCCGCTGTGGTTTTAGATTGAAAATAACTTTCTTCGCTGTTTCTGCCATAATCATTTTTTTTGAAATTTTGCTTTTCAAAATAATCTTTTACAAAAATAACCGGAATCAGAAAAGTTCCACCCAAAAGAAAACGAATGGCATTAAATGAAAATGGTCCCATAAAACGGGTACCCTCACTTTGAGCCACAAAAGCAAATCCCCATATACAGGCGGTTGTCAGAAGTATCAAAGCTCCTGTTATTTTTCTCTTATTCACAGTTTTCACTCCCAAATTCTAAATCATTTTTTAAGTTCTCTTTTATGGTCTCTTTTTGAGTTCTCTTTTAAGTTCTCTTTTAAGGTCTCTTTTTGAGTTCTCTTTTAAGGTCTCTTTTAAGGTCTCTTTTTAAATTCTATTTTAATTTCTCTTTTTTAAGCTCTCATATTTATATGCAATTTCTTCTGCAATCTCACGAATTTGTTTGTTATCACACTCTATTGTAATGTCTGCATATTTTTCATAGTAAGGAATACGTTCTTCATATAGAGCTTTCAGATCCTGATTTTTTTTCAGGGTGACACCCCGCTTAGTAAGATCTCCAAGACGTTTTTCCAACGGTTCATAGGGCAATTCCAGATAACAGATTATCCCTTCTTTGTGAAAATGTTCCATGGCTTTTTGGCCGTAAATTACGCTCCCCCCAGTTGCTATAATACTGTGGGATACATGTATGCTTGCATTTACACGCTCTTCTATATCTAAAAAGCCGTCTATTCCAAACGAAGTAATCAGTTCATATAAAAGCTTTCCTTCGCTCTGCTGAATAACCAGGTCCGAATCAACAAACTGGTAACCCAATATTTTTGCAAGTACCACACCTACCGTGCTTTTGCCGGCGCCCGGCATGCCAATTAAAATAATATTTTCCATGAATTCTCCTAAAAATTTATTTTTGCTGTTTAAGCAATAACAGCAATTGCTTCTACTTCACAAAGAACATTTTTAGGAAGTTGTTTTACTGCGACACAGCTTCTTGCAGGTTTTTCAGTAAAATACTTTTCGTAAATACTGTTAAATGTAGCAAAGTCAGCCATTTCAGCCAAAAAACAAGTGGTTTTCACAACATTTGCGTATCCCGTTCCAGCTTCCGCAAGAATTGCACCAAGATTTTTCATAACCTGCTCTGTTTGTTCCTCAATTCCTGATGCTTCTACATTTCCTGTGGCAGGATTAATTGCTATCTGTCCTGAAGTAAAAAGCATATTATTAACCACAATTCCCTGAGAATATGGCCCTATTGCTGCTGGTGCATTAACTGTGCTGATCTTTTTTAACATAATATTTCCTCCATTATTTAAAATTTTAACCGGCGAATCAATATTTACTTTTCAAATTCCACCGTAACATAAAAACCTCTTTCATTTTCCTTTACATCTACTACTTTTCCAGTATTTGATAAAAGTCTTTCCCGAAACGGTATATTACCCGACATGGCAAGGCAAGGATCGATGGTATAGTAGTAATTACTGGGAAGAACTCCCTCTGTAACCGTAATCTGTTGTCCGTTTTCCAAAAGCCCAGGTCGTTCCATTTTGAATTCCAAATTTCGCATTTAGATTACCTCCATCAGATATTTTAACATTATACTATCAACAGATTTTTTTTTCAATAAAAACGCCTGTATGGAATTAATCTCCATACCTGCGTTTTTATAGGTCAAAATCATAATTTATAATTCGCTATCCGTAAATACAGGCATATTGTTTCTGAATTTATAGTGGAAAGGCATTACGATGGTTGCAACATTCTTATGCTTGCTTAAGTTCTTGGAGATAAAATATGTGGTCTGGTTATGAAGAATTCCATCATACCAGTGTTCGGATATAAATTTAATGGTTATAACCGATATATTCTGTCCATGTTCCAGTTCGCTCTCTTTTTTCCACAAATATTCATCTAAAGGCTTAATAATATCTCGGTAAGGAGTTTCAATGATTTCCAGTCTTGCTGGTATCTTTAATTCGTCCCACTGCTTTCTCAGGCTGTTTGCATGATCCGGATGACGACAGACATGAAGCACTGTAATGTTATCTGAAATTGAATTGGCATAATTAATTGCTTTCAAAAATGGCTTGTTTATATCATGTACCAGAATAATACAATGAGTAGAAGAAATCTGGTTTTTATCATAATATGGATAAAAATCAGATAATTTCAACTGACTTCCAATAAAGGAATAGTGCTTGTTAATGGAGTACATCATAATCATAAGTGCAGGTATAACAATGGCAAGAATCCATGCACCATCCATAAACTTAGTGCTGAATACGATAACAGATACAACAGCCGTTACCATAGCTCCAAATCCATTAATCCAACATTTATACTGCCAGTTCTTTTCTTTCGTCTCTCTCCATTTTTTAAACATACCAAACTGAGCAATGGTAAAAGAAACGAAAACACCGATAGAGTACAGTGGAATCAACGCATGTACATCGCTCTTAAACGCAATAATCAGTAAGGAGGCTGCTACAAAAATAAAGATAATTCCATTTGAAAAGCTGAGTTTTGTTCCTCTTGAAGAAAACTGTCTTGGAACATAACCATCATGTGCCAGAATATATAACAACTGAGGCAAACCATTAAATGCAGTATTTGCAGCAAGAATCAAGATCAGTGCAGTAAAGACCTGTATAATATAATACATAAAGTTATATCCGAATACAGCACTTGATATCTGTGAAAGAACAGTATGGCCTTCAATAACAATAACCTGTAATTTTACTGCAAGAATGGATATTCCACCAAAGATAAAGATAATGATAATACCTAAGGTAAAAAGGATATCTTTTGCATTTCGTTTGCTTGGTTCTTTGAATGAAGGAACTGAGTTACTAATAGCCTCAATACCTGACATAGCACTACATCCTGATGAAAACGCCTTTAGTAAGATAAACATTCCAATACCTTGAAAAGTCTCAGTGGGAAGTATTGGCTGTGAATAGCTTATAGGTTGTAAAGTTCCAGTTACTAATCTGAAAAAACCTACCACAATAAGAATTATCATGGAAGCAATAAAAATATAAGTAGGAAGTCCAAAAATCTTAGAAGCTTCCCTGATACCTCTCAGGTTAATTAATGATATAATAAAAACAAATACCAGTGAGATAATTACCTTTTCATGGTTGAACATAGGAAACGCTGATGTTAATGCAGCTGTGGCCGATGAAATACTTACGGCAACCGTCATAATATAGTCTATAATCAGTGCAGAAGCACTCAGTAATGCAACGGGTCTTCCAATGTTTTCTTTTGCTACGGCGTATGCACCACCTCCATTTGGATAATGGTCAATTATCTGAGCATAGGAAAAAATCAATATGGTTAAAAGCAATAAAATTGGAATTACAATATAAGGTACAAATTTAAAAGAAAGCAAAGCGAATGCTGGCAGTAATACTAGAAGGATTTCTTCAATGGCGTATGCTACCGATGATACTGCATCGCTGGCCATAATGGGAAGTCCCCAGACTCTGGATAATTTCTCATGACTTAACTGGCTATTCTTTATTGGCTTACCCAATAAAATATTCTTAATGTTCATTTCGGTCCCTCTTTACGATTTAATTTAATGTTTATCCTTGTTGCCGGAGTATATTCTTTTGATAAATAAGTACCACGATAAAATTAATTTCTTAACCACGGTATGTCTTCGTTCTAAACTTCAAATATATAAACATGTTGCTATTATATAACAGATTAGCAAAAAAAGACAGATAACATTGCTATCTGCTATAGACAACGTTGTTATCTGCCATTGATAACAATCTATTCCATTCAAAATAAAAATATAGATACACTTCGTTCGTGATTATAACACCAGAACATAAATGTTACAAATAAAAAATAAAAAAATGACAAAGAATATAAAAACGAATATAATTAAGATAGTTAAAAAAATTTTGTTCGGAGGTACGTTTCATGTTATGGAAAGAAGAATATAAATTGGGTGTGGCAATGATTGATATCCAGCATAAATCTCTTTTTGATGCCGTTGATGGTCTGCTTTATAGTATCCTTCATAAAGACGAATACGAAGCAAAAACAGAATGCCTAAATTTTATAAAGTTCTTAAAAAAATACTGTGTAACTCACTTTACTACTGAAGAAAATTACCAAAGATCCATTAATTATGTTAGTCTTGAGGCTCATAAAAAACAGCACCAGACATTCACAAATACTGTTAACCAGTTTGAAGTTGATTTTCAAAAAAGAGGTAACTCCCAGTTTCTGGTAAAAGATTTCATTAGTACTCTTATCACGTGGATTGTTTACCATATCCAGGGGGTTGACCGAATGATAATGACCGGAGAACCAATTCCGGAATATTATGATTCAATTGAATTGTCTGACTGCATTACCAGTGCGATTATCTCAGTTTTCAGCTCTCTCTTTCTGGCAGACGTTGTTAAAAAAAATGAAATTCTGTACAGCACCCATCTTCATGGAAATATTTTTGCATCAGTACATTTTCTTGGAAATATAGATGCTTATGCCGTATTTTCTTTTTCTAGCGATATGTTATACCGCCTGATTTGTTTTATGGCAAATGTGGAAGATGTAGCGGTAGAAGATGATACCCTTTTATCTTCCATGAAAATACTTACCAGTACCATAAGTACACAGGTCAGCGCTATGCAAACTACAAATATAAATCTATGCCGTATTTTTGGTCCTGTTGTATCCATGGACAAGTTCGATGCTTCTGCCACAAATTTTGCCAATGCTAAAATAATACAGTACAAATGCTCCCTAGGCGAATTTGAAGTTCTTTTAAAAGAATTACCAAAGGATTAAAAACACCTGCCTTTGGGTTTCTCCAAACAGTTTTTTCCAGTTTCAAAAGTTTTTCCTTTATAACAGATTTCATTAGTTAGTGGTTTATCTTCAAAAAATTCATTTAGGTTTAAAATAGTTGTTTTTGCAATATTTTCCAAAGCTTCTTTTGTGAGGAATGCCTGATGGGAAGTGAGCAAAACATTTGGCATGGCTACTAGCAGCGTCAGGACTTCGTCTGTTATGATTTCGCTGGAACAGTCTTCATAGAAAAAAGCGCTTTCTTCTTCATATACATCCAAGGCTGCACCTGCCACTTTACGGGTCTGCAAAGCTTTTAGCAGGGCATGGCTTTCAATCAGTGGTCCTCTTGAAGTGTTGATAATATAAACTCCTTGCTTCATTTTTTCTATAGAGTCTTCGTTAATTATATAATGAGTCTCATCCGACAGGGGACAATGAAGTGAAATAATATCACTTTCCTCAAATATTCTATCCAGTTCCACATAATTAATATCTGCTGTCTTATCCGGAAACTTATCATAAGCTATAACATTCATACCAAACCCTTTACATATACTGATAAAAATCTTACCAATCTGTCCTGTCCCAATAATACCTATGGTTTTCCCATGGAGATCAAAACCTTCCAGATTATTCAGTGCAAAGTTAAATTCCCTGGTCCTATTATAGGCCTTATGGGTTTTCCTGTTTATAGATAGCATAAGTGCTGCAGCATATTCAGCCACTGCATAGGGGGAATAGGCTGGAACCCTTACTACATGTATTTTATCATATGCCTCTTCAAAATCTATATTATTATACCCAGCACACCTCATGGCAATGATTTTTATCCCCATATCATAGAGTTGATCGATAGTTGATGCATCAATATCGTCGTTTACAAAAGCCACCACCGCTGTACACCCTTTTGCCAGTGTTGCGGTGTCTGCATTTAGTTTTGTTTCAAGATATTTTATTTCATACAAGGGATGTTCCAGAAGGTCAAAGTACTGTTTGTCATAAGGTTTGGTATCAAAAAAAGCAATTTTCATGTGTGCCTCCTAATTGATATTGAATGAACGTTTAAGCCTGGTTTGATATTAAACCTGGTTTGTTTTTTTTACCCGGTTTGTTTTTTTTAACCTGGTTTGATATTAAACCGTTTTCATTACATCTGCTCCCTGTCCACAAATAGGACATATGAAATCCGCTGGAACTGAGTCTTCGAAATATTCATATCCACATACTTCGCATACAAATGTGGCTTTTTTAGGAGTTTCTTTTATTTTCTCAGTAGGAGCTGTTTTTACAGGAGCTGCACTACCTGTTGATGTACTTTCATTTGTCTGAAATGTTGGTGCATTCTTTGATGTTTTTCCTTTTAATTCTTTATGATAGTATGCATAGGTCATTGCACTTTCAGGATTTTCGCCCAATTCTCCTTCTAAAGCATCGCCTAAGAAAATGGTATGGGTTAGTGTTTCAAATTTATCAATAACATTACAGATAATATATCCACAGGCATCTGTTAATACAGGTAATCCTTCTTTCATTTCATAGGAAACATGTTTGAATTTATCAATATTTTTTGAGGAAGAAAAACCAAACGCACCTATAATGATAGGATCAGAAGTTTCTTTTAAGATGGAAATTGCAAATTTCCCAGTTTTTTCGATACAGGCATGAGTATAATTATCATGATTGATGCTGACTGCAATAGTGGCTGGAACAGCGGTTACCTGCATAGCGCAGTTTGCAGTGCAGCCTACTGGTTTATCTCCATCCATTGTGGTTACAATGTATACTCCATAGGATAAATAATTGAAAATATTGGTATTCATAAGTATCTCCCTTTTTTAGGTTATGCTTCCTAAAAAGCAGAAGCTTCACCTGTATTTTTATTAATTCTCATTTAAAATGATAGCCTTTTTTTATGTGTATGTCAATGTGATGTATGGTGTTTAAGCCTCTCCAAGTATTTTGTCGCAAAAAAATAAGTGATAAATTTCATCACTTATTTTGAGGTTATTGTCCTAATTTCCTAAGCTTGTAATAAAGTTTTTCGCTTTTGTAGCTCTTGCTGAATCAGGGAACGTATCTACCAGAAGCTGATATGTTTCAATAGCTTTTGCAGTATCTCCGTTTTTACGATATGCATTTCCAAGATTGTACAAAGATTCTACATCTTCTGGACTATAGGCTACTGCTTTTGTTAAATTCGTAATAGCATCTGCATACTGTCCATTCTGATAAGCTGTATATCCCGCATCATAATATTTCTGTGAAACAGACGGTCCAATGGTAGCTTTTAAACTGTTGTAAAGATTTAAAAATGCTTCACTTGCCGATGTAGATATTAAATTAGTATCTATGGATTCTACCAGATCAGCTATAGGAACTACGTCTGATGGATTAGTAAAGTATAGATATACTGCCTGAAGCAGAATATCGTCTGCAGCTATGATTCCGTCAGTACCTACATAGTTTTGCACTTCCGCTTTCAGACTGTCATTTTCTTCCGTAAGAGTCTGCACGTTCTGCTGAAGGTCATTTATAGTAATGGATTTTGCATCAGATTCATTTCCTATTGTAACCAGCTGCTCTTTTACAGATGCTTTTGCTGATTGTATCTGCGCTGGCAAAATCAAGAAACATGCCACACAAAGACCAATAACAATTCCAATAACGATACTTATTATAGTAGAAACACCCAGCGGTTCTCTTGGATTCAGAGGCTGTATAATAGTCTCATTTCCATTCTGATACTGAAGTATATCTTCCTGTTTCTTTTTCTTACCACCATTTTTTGCTTCTTCTGCAATTTCCAGTGCATCGTCAGCTTCTTTCATATATCGCAAGGTGGTTGTATTATTCATATCCACCTTAACGCATTTCTGAAGTTCCTTTTTTGCTTTCTCCCAGTCCTCCATACTAATGTAAATCAGTGCAAGAAGCTGATGAGCACGTATAAATTTAGGATTCAGCGAAAGAACCTTCTTAAGCTGGATTATGGCCAGATCCAGACTGGCCTGCTGGCAGTATCCAAGTGCCTGATTATATTTTTTGATAGTTTGATTAATAGAATCCAGTCTGCCGGGATTTTCCTGAATCATGCTGATATAGTCATCAGCAATATTCTTTGCAGCTCTAAGGTTCTTGCTTATAACCCACTCACTTAAGGCGGCAACAGCTTCACCCATTTCAAAATAAACCAGTCCCAGTAAATTTCGTGCTTCTATATTATTCTTATTAAATTTTAAGCTCTGCCGCAGACTGACTATGGCTCCAGATAAATCCCTGATTTTTGCCTTTTCCAATCCGTCATTGTACAAACGGTTTGAAGCAAACATGATTTTCTTGTAACGGGATACATCTGCTCCACAATTCGTACAGAAATCCTTTTCAGACAACCGGCATCCACAATTATAACATCTCATGCCTGTTACCCCTGTTCTTCCTCAGTTTTTGCTTCTTTTATCATACCAACCAAAACGTCTGCCACATCGGTCAGATCCTGGTTATAAATAGCTTCTTCTGCCTCTTCTATTTCAAGACTTGGATGAAATTTTCGGAGTTCTTCTTCAAAATTTATCATGGCTAATCCCCCTGCTAACTGCTTATGTAAGCGCCGGATAAACACCGGTTACATTTCCTTTTTCATGACACATGGTTTCTATCTGGCCTGCAAGATATAACGAGCCGGCTATATATAGCGTGTCTTTTTTCCCTTTTTTCTTTAGACCATAAAAAAAAGCTTCCTGCGTATCTTCTATATAAGTAACGTTAGTATCGTTATACTGCTTGAAAAGTGACTCTAGTTTTTCCATTGGTAATGCCCTGTTGTTCTTTATCTTGGTAACAATAATTTCCCGAAAGAGCCGGCTTTCCATAATATCCTGCACCATATGGGTATAATCTTTTTCCGCAACTACAGAAAAAAGCAGCGATGCATTATGTGCAGTATTCCTTGCTTTCACGGTTTCTAAAAAAGCTTCCATTCCATCCTCATTATGGGCTCCATCCAGATAAACACCCGGTAGAATTTCTTCCATCCTACCTTTCCAGAACATATCTTTCACGCCTCTGGTAATGTTTTCTTTTGTAATTTTTCCACTCTGACTATTTAAAATTTCTATGATTTTAATAGCAATAGTAGCATTCTGAACCTGATAAAGCGCGCAAGTACCCAAAGTTAGACTAATATAACCATAATACCCACTATCTATGGAAAAATCAATGGATTTTTTCTTTATTTTCGAAATATGGTAATCATTTTTGTTGACTTTGTAAGCTTGTGAATGATGATTTTCTGCAGTATCTGCTATGACCTGACTAACTTCGGCACAATAGTCGTAGTACACTACAGGAATACCCTCTTTTATGATTCCTGCTTTTTCAAAAGCTACTTTTGCCAAAGTATCTCCAAGATACTCCGTATGATCCAATCCGATTTTGGTAATGGCGCAAACTGTGGGTTTTTCCAGAACATTAGTAGCATCCAGCCTTCCACCAAGGCCCGTTTCCAGAATAATATAATCCACATCCCTGTCTTTGAATATCAACATTCCCATAAAAAAAAGGAATTCAAAAAAAGTAGGATGATAGTTGTTTCCATCTTCTCCCTGCTTTTGTTCAATTTCCTTTCTGACCTCAAGATACCTTGATACAAACTCCTCATCAGATATGGGAATCCCATTTATCTGAAATCTTTCCTGTATCTTTTCCAGATGGGGAGAAGTAAACATTCCAACCTTGTAACCTGCGTCTATAAGAATCGTATTCAAATAAGCGCATACAGAACCTTTTCCGTTTGTGCCCGCAACGTGGATTATCTTTTTATCAATTCCAGGATTTCCGAGCCTCAACAAAAAATCTTTCGTTTTTGATAAGTCATTTTTCCTGGTGAATTTCGGTATATCCAGTATATATTTTTCTGCCTCTGTAACATCACAATTGTTTTTCTGCAATGTTAATACCACCTTTATTTATATATTATAACATTCCCCTGAATCTGCCCTGAAACACTTGAATATTCCATGTATACAGTTGAACGTTCCATAATCATCTGGGCACCTTCCGCACAGATTACCGTTCCGCGGTTAATGTTACCTTCAACGTGAATCTTTGCACCTTTGCCTTTAGAAACCTCCAGTGCCAGTTTGTCGCGTTCCTGCCTGGTACTATCCAATAGTATAAAAATTTCATCTTTTTTACGGTTAAACTGCACCAGATTCTTTTCTTCCAATGGATTAATATTTCCCCTAAGCCTTTTGGACTTCAGAATCTCAGCCATACTATTTACAAGTTCACCCAACTCTTTTTTTAAATCATTTTCCTGCCTGGTAAGATATACAAGACGTTCATAGGCACCTGCTTCATATCCAACATGAACCACAGTTTTTAATTCAATATCATTGCCAAGATTGGTGGCTTTTAGACCAGTAAGCCCATGTGTATATCCACCTATGATGGAGCCTTTCTTACCGGATACAATAACCATATCTTTTGAAACCACTCTGGAATTCATTATAATATTAGCACTTACACTTCCGCCTGCCTCTATTTCAGTGTGTTCAATAAAATCCGCCAGTACATTACCTTTGGCAATTAGTTTTGCCTTCTTGCCACCAGATATTCCTCGTCTGAGTATGATATCTCCACCGGCATAAATGGTGACTGCTTCCACAAACCCGGAAATCACAACGTTTCTTCCCGCTCTGATAATTACACCGGTACTCACATTACCACTAATAATAATATCACCGAAAAATTCAACCTTTCCAATAATTAAATCCACATCTCCGTGAATCTCATGAATCGGTTGAATATCCACAGTTCCGTTTTTATTCTCAATTTTGCCTTCCATGAGAGCAATGTATAGATTTTTATCTTCTGCGTTACTGATTCCCTTGCCCCTTAAGGGCGGAAGATCCCTGACCAGTCCTACTTTCAGTATTTTACCAGTCACATCATAACCATCTTCTCCTGACACAGCAGGATAGTATCTGGCCAGTTCATCGCCTTTATGCACATTAGGAAGCTCAGACATGCTCTGATAATCCACAGATCCATCTGCGCGCATTCTTGGAGCAGCTTTATAATTCTGTGGATTAAAATAGTAGTCATATCTGCCCGGAACTCCTTCAAGAATTGCCTTTCCCTGGGCAATTATGATTTCACGGTTGTATATTTTTTTCTTTGCTATGGCAGCCAGGTTGGATTCTAAAAATCCAGCCATGACGCCTTGTTCTTTTAATAAATCAATAATATCTGATTTCGAATAAATACTTCCATCTTTGGGCTCAGTTAAATAAAGCCAGGCTTCCATTTTATCTTCTGAAATTATGACGTAGGTGTCTTTCTTATTCTCTTTTTGCTCCGTCTCGCGTTCTATTTCGTGTAAAAGCGCTTCCAGTTCTTCTGGAGACAAAGATTCCGGTTTTTCATCCTTAACCATATTTTCTTCTCCATTAGCTCAAATTATTTATCTGACACTTATTGGTATTACTGATACTATTATGCCTTATTTTTGTAATTGTATCAAGCGACTTTTTACCTGACTCATCATCTGCTGAAAGTTTTCCAATTTTTCTTTTTCTTCAGCAATTTTGCTTTCAGGTGCTTTTGAAACAAATTTTTCATTTCCAAGCATGCCATTCACTCTTGAAAGCTCACTTTCAAGGCGAATCAGTTCTTTCTCAAGACGCTTAATTTCTTCATTAATGTCTACTAGTTCTGCAAAAGGAATATAAATCACAGCATTTGGAATTACAACCGAAACTGCATCTTCAGCAATTCCTTCTTTCCCATTCTGCATGGTAACTTCAGATGCATATGCAAGTGATGCAAAAAATAATTTGCCTTCCGAAAAAATATCCAGCATTTCTGTTTTTTCACTCACTACAAAAACATGGGCTTTTTTACTTGGGGCAACATTCATGGAAGATCTCACATTACGTATCTGGCGTACTGCTTCCTTCATAATTTCAATTTCTTTTTCTTCCTTTTGGAAGCTTCTATCTTCCTCAAATACCGGCCATTTTGAAATCATAATGGATTCTTCTTTGTTTTGAAGTGTACAGAAAATTTCTTCTGTGATAAAAGGCATAAAAGGATGTAATAATTTTAATGCATCAATTAAAACGGTTCTTAAAGTCCATAAAGCCGCATTCTGACTCTTTGTATCACTGGAATTATAAAGTCTTGGTTTGACCATTTCTATATACCAGTCGCAGAATTCATCCCATATATAATCATACACCTTTTGAACAGCAATACCAAGTTCAAAGTTTTCCATATTTTCCGTAACTTCTTTAACAAGATCGTTTAGTTTGGAAAGAATCCATTTGTCTACAGGTTCCAATTCCTGTGTCTTTATTTCTTCAATTTCTTTTCCATCCATATTCATCATAATGAATCTGGATGCATTCCAAATTTTATTGGCAAAATTACGGCTGGCTTCCACTCTTTCATTATAAAAACGCATATCATTGCCCGGTGCATTTCCCGTCATCAACGTTAATCGTAAGGCATCTGCTCCAAACTGATCTATGATTTCTAAAGGATCAATTCCATTACCAAGAGATTTGGACATTTTTCTACCCTGTCCATCACGAACCAGACCATGGAATAACACCGTTTTAAAAGGTCTTTCACCCATCTGATCATAACCGGAAAATATCATACGGATAACCCAGAAAAAGATAATGTCATATCCTGTTACCAGTACATCTGTTGGATAAAAATAATCCAGATCTTCTGTTTTATCAGGCCAGCCTAAGGTTGAAAAAGGCCATAATGCGGAAGAAAACCAGGTGTCAAGTGTATCTGGATCCTGCGTGAAATGAGTTCCTCCACAATAAGGACAAACATCAGGTGCTTCTTTTGCAACAACCGTCTGATGGCATTTGTCACAATAATAAGCTGGGATTCTGTGTCCCCACCATAGCTGTCTGCTAATACACCAGTCACGGATATTGTCGGTCCAGTTGAAATATGTTTTTTCCATACGCTGAGGAATCAGCTCAATCTCACCATTTTTCACGGCAGAAATTGCAGGTTTGATCAGTTCGTCCATTTTTACAAACCACTGTTTTTTTATCAGCGGTTCAATGGTGGTTTTACATCTGTCATGGGTACCTACGTTATGAACATGATCTTCTATTTTAACCAAAAGTCCCAGGGCGGTAAGTTCTTCCACAATTTTATTTCTGGCAATATAACGATCCATACCTTGGAATTTACCACCATTTTCATTAATGGTAGCATTATCATTCATGATATTAATTTCAGGTAAATTATTTCGTTTTCCAACTTCAAAATCGTTTGGGTCATGTGCGGGTGTAATTTTAACAACACCGGTTCCAAATTCCATGTCTACATAGGAATCTGCAATAATTGGTAATTCTCTGTTGATAAAAGGAAGCATTGCCTTTTTTCCGATAAGATGTTTGTACCTGTCATCTAGAGGATTTACAGCAACTGCGGTATCTCCCAGCATGGTTTCAGGTCGGGTGGTGGCAAATTCAAGAAACTGGGTTGTACTTACGCTTCCATCTTCATTCACGATAGGATATTTTATATGCCAGAAATGTCCGGCTTGTTCCTGATATTCAACTTCCGCATCTGAAATAGAGGTGTTACATTCAGGACACCAGTTAATAATTCTGCTGCCTTTGTAGATCCATCCTTTTTCATGCATTTTACAGAAAACTTCAGTAACAGCTTTATTACAGCCTTCATCCATGGTAAACCGTTCTCTGTCCCAGTCACAGGAAGAACCCAGTTTTTTTAATTGTCCAATAATTCTTCCGCCGTATTCTTTTTTCCATTCCCAGGCACGTTCCAGAAAAGCCTCTCTTCCAAGATCCTCTTTACTGATGCCTTCTTCTCTTAATTTTTCTATTATTTTCACTTCAGTTGCTATGCTGGCATGGTCTGTTCCAGGCTGCCACAGGGCATTAAATCCCTGCATTCTTTTAAAACGGATCAGAATATCCTGCATGGTATTATCCAAAGCATGCCCCATATGTAACTGTCCTGTAATGTTTGGAGGTGGAATCACTATAGTAAAGGGTTTCCTGGTCCTGTCTACTTCTGCGTGAAAGTATTTTTTATCCAGCCATTTCTGGTAAATTCTGTCTTCAAGTCCATGTGGATCATAAGTTTTTGCTAATTCTTCGCTCATTTTGTTCTCCTTTTTGATTAAAAAAACGCCCCTTGCTGGCTTATGTCAGCAAAGGGCGAAAGTATCGCGGTACCACCTTTTTTACATCGCAATGCCTATTCAGCACTGCCAAGTATCTCTTATCCTTTAACGCAGGTTATACGAAGAATCCTAATTACTAATGTTCAGACTCCCGGTTCAAAAGCTACCTTCAGCACTTCTTTCCTCAGACAGCCTTTCAGCCAGTGAACTGTCTTCTCTTTTAGGGGATTATGCTTACTCCTCTTTCTCATTACCTTTTTATATTACGTTAAATATATTAAATTCAGCTTTGTTTGTCAAGAAATATATCACAATGGGATAGATCACGTTGACGAACTGATTACAAGTTTTTTAATACAAAATCATCATCTTTGAGCTGTAATGGCATAGTTGCAATAACTATATGTTTGTGTTTCAGTAATTCCCGTTCTATAAATATTCTTGACTGATTGTGAAGTATTTTATGCCACCATTTACGGACTGCAAACTGAGCAAGAATAACTGTAATCATTTCA
>Ga0302288_1001260_pt1 | contig 16822 bp, 4 predicted proteins | sample III_Fen_N1_1_FD_194549 | JGI IMG/M metagenome (GOLD analysis project Ga0302288, IMG submission 194549) | Peat permafrost microbial communities from Stordalen Mire near Abisko, Sweden - III_Fen_N1_1 | ecosystem: Environmental > Terrestrial > Soil > Wetlands > Permafrost | place: Sweden: Abisko...
CTTCGATTCCAGAATTATACACCGTAGCAAATTCTCAGAAGCTAGTAATTAACGGATTAGAATCGGCAGTATCGAACCCAATAATTCCACTTGGATTTAAAACTGCAAAAGCTGGAACCTATACTATAACAGCAAAAGCAATAGAAGGATTAAACGGTGTACCAGTAATTTTAGAAGATAAATTGTTGAACAAAATACAAGATTTAACGCAATTGTCAAGCTATTCGTTCTCGTCCGATTCGGTTGATAATGCAAGTCGTTTTGTGTTGCGTTTAAAATCAACAACAATTGTAAACGAAATAGCAGAATCGATAAATGTTTATGCAAAATCACAAGCAATTGCTGTAACAACAACCGAAACAATAGGTAAAATTACAATTACCGATGTTTTAGGTAGAACAATTGCAACGCAAACAATTGTTGGAACACAAACAGATATAGAAATTTCATCGGGAGTTTATTTTGTAAAAGTTCAAACAAGTAATGGAGTAGTTACAAAACAAGTAGTAGTAGAATAGTGTTAATTTAACAAAATATCGATATGAAATCAAAACGTAAATACTCGAAACCAGAGTTAAAAAGCATTAAAATAGATAATCAAATATCAATGGCAATGCAAACAAATCCACCAGTAGAACATGTAAAGATGCAACTATCGAATACGGTCGATCCATATAAAATTTTGAAAGCTTAAAAATATCCATGCTGGTCTGATAATCAGTGGACATAAATCTGTAGCTATAAACCCAATTATTTCGCTTAGATTTTTTACAGCAAAGCCTGATTTTTGTAAATCAAATAAACAAGCTAACTATTGGTCTTTGTTGAATTTCGAATGTAATCCATTGTAGTCGTTAAAATTCAAGCCTTAAAATCATTTTTTTCATATCTAAAAGAATATAGTTGTCAACAAGATATTATAAAATATAGACATACAATATATTAACACATATCCGCATTTATAATGTTGTACAATTTTAAATACTATTTCGCATAATTTTGACATTTAAATGCGTATATTTGTCGCAAATTCGACACATCTATGTAGAGCTAAAGATTTGTTTTAGGATAGTAATTTTGTTACTAAACGTCTTATGTTCCATTAATGAAAATGTCAAAATAAAAATGTCAATAATGTAAAAAATCAATCTAAACCACTAATGAAAAAATCAATTTTACTCTTACTAGGCTTATGCATCTCAATGTTTTTGCATGCATCCATAATTCCAACAGATACGTATTTAGATTTTCCGTTAAATGGAAATGCTGTCGATGTTAGTAAAAATAACTTTACAGGAACAATAATGGGAACAGGTATAACAGCAACAACAGACCGTTTCGGCAAAGCATCTGGGGCGCTTCAGTTTGATGGTTCAAACGGAAGTTATATCGATATTCAAAACGCTACAAGTGTTGGTACTGCCGATTTTACAATTTCTTATTGGGCTTCGCCCGATGCTTCGAACGATGGTTTCGTTTTTGGAAAAAACGGTCTAAGTGGAGTGTCCGAAAGTCAATTTAGAATTGGTGGTAATGGTTCTTATTTTGGCTGTTTTACAGATAAAACAGATGCAAGTATTGGTGGGGGAATATCTTACGTACCAACTGCAAATACTTGGTCGCAATATGTTGTAACTCGAGAAGGAAAAACCATGACACTTTATGTTGATGGACAAATTAAATCGACACTCGTTACATCAAGCATTATTGAACATGACAATGCAATTAATTATATGATAGGTGCTTTTAATGGTACCACTTTTTATAAAGGAAAACTCGACGAGCTAAAAATGTATAATCATGCATTAACAGTAAATGAAATAGCTGCAATTTATAATCCTAATAACGCATTGGCTTTTAATGGTGTAGATAATTATATAGATTTAGGAACGCTCACTTCTACCGATAATTTCTCTAATGGCTTTACCTTTATGTGTTGGGCTAAATTTAATTCATTCGATCAATGGGCACGTATTTTCGATTTTGGAAACGGTAACCCTTCCGATAATCTTTTACTTGGTGTACATCCTGATGGTTCAATGAGTTTTCATAATTATAATGGCTCAAATGTAATTTCTTTAGATGGTCCTGCAGTTTTAACAACCAACACATGGACACACATAGCTATAACTGTTAATTCAAGTGGTTTGGAAACAATGTATGTTAATGGCGTTGCTATTGCATCTGTTTCGGGCAATATACCTACAAATGTTGCTCGTACAATGTGCTATATTGGTAAAAGTCTTTGGGTGCAAGATCCTTATTTGAATGCACAAATAGATGAAGCAAGTATATGGTCTCAAGCACTTTCGATAAACGATATTCAGAATTCAATTATATCAGCAGTTCAAGGAAACGAATCGAATTTGTATGCATTCTATAATTTTAATCAAAGTATAGCTGCTGGAGATAATACTAGCAAAACAACACTTGTAGATAATTCTACAACTGGCTTAAATGCTTCATTGGTTAATTTTCTTTTAACTGCTTCAACATCTAATTTTGTTGCTGGTTATGATCCAATAATTCTTGCCCTTTCAAAAAACTCGGTTTCGCTTCAATCGGCGAATGGTAGCAACGATATAGTCTCTATTGGGAGTCTTACATCTTGGACTGCATCGAGCGATCAGCCATGGCTTACTGTTAGTCCAACTAATGGTACAGGTTTTGGCTCAGTAACGTTAACTGCTACAGAAACAATAATCGATCGTACAGCTACAGTAACAATTTCGGTTTCTGGTATACAATCAAAAACCATTACGGTAACACAAACAGGGGTAAATGTTTTGAGCAATCCAAGTGCAGAAAATGGTTTTGATTCTTGGACAATTACTAATGGTGGTGACGGTTGGGGATTTGCTGGCAATGAATCGTCACGTTCTGGGAATAATTGCTGGAGTTCGTCGTACGATTGGGGTTCATTAAGTCAAACAATTAATTTACTCGATCGTGGTTATTCGGAAGTAAGTCTTGATGCTTCACCTACAATTAATGCAGGTGTATATGCAAAAGCGTATGAAGGTTGTGGTGATGGAACAATAAGCATTGTAGCCGAATTGCTCGATGCTTCGGGCTCTGTTCTTGCAACAAACAATATCAGCAATTCGGAATATATAGGAACATCTAATTGGCAACTAAAATCAGGTTCTTTTTCTGGTTATGGAGCTGGAGTAAGACAAATACGGTTTACATTATCGGGTATTGATGATTACTGTGGAAATGGGGGAAGTTATGGTCCAGCTTTTGACGATGCTTCTGTAACCATCGATGCTAAGCCATTCATCAGTTTAACCGCTATAACGAATCCAACAACGAGTATCGATAGTACAAGTGCAACTCTCAATGGGCAAGTTTTTGCCAACGGAAGTAGTACAACAGTAACCTTCGAATATGGAACAAGCCTGGCTTTAGGATCAAGCATTTCTGCCGATCAAAGCCCTGTAGTTAATGCATCGCCAGTTTCGGTAAGTAAAGGAATAACTGGATTATCGGCAAACACAATCTATTATGTACGAACAAAAGCGGTAAATGCAACAGAGACTAATTATAGTGCCATAAAAACATTTACAACCAATCCTTACGAACTTTCGGTTTCATCGACAACGGCAACCGTTCAACAACCTTCGGCGAGTAGTTCGACCATTGATATTACCGCCGTTTCAAACTTACAATGGACGGCAATAAGCGATCAACAATGGCTAACTGTTAGTCCAAGTACGTTAAAAGGTAATGGAACAATAACATTAACTACAAACTCGGCAAATACAAATACTATCGATCGTATCGCAACCGTAACCATTTTGGCTGATGGAGCTATTTCACAAATAATTACCGTTACGCAATTATCTCCATCAATTACAGTTAGTACTCCTTCAATTGCCTTTGGCCATACAGATGCTGGAAGTACTTCGTCAGAAACAAGTTTTACTATTTCGGCTACAGAATTACTTACTGCTGATGGAAATATTACCGTAACTGCACCTAGCAATTTCGAGATTTCACTTTCGTCTGGCAGTGGTTTTACAAAATATCCAATTGTGTTAGCATATACAGCAAGTTCATTAGCATCAAAAACAATCTATATTCGTTTTAAACCTACTGCATTAAATACCATTTATTCGGGGAATTGTATCATATCGGGTGGTGGAGCTGCTGATCAAAGTATAAGTGTCTCTGGATCAAGTACTATTGTCTATTGTTCAGTAAATACCGCTTATGTTGGAGCTATGGGAATTAATTCTGTAGATTTTAATACAATTAGTACTAATAAAGGAACTCAAAATAATAGTTATAACGATTTTACCAGTACAATTACAAATGTTACTAGAGAAAGCTCGTATAACCTCACTCTAACTGGATGGAACTATTATCAGTATTTTATGGCCTTTATCGATTGGAATAACGATGGCGATTTTGATGATAGTGAAGAATCAAAATATATTGGTGATGGTATTAATGTTTCTAATTTTATCCAAATCCCAGCTAATGCAACGTTAGGAAACATTAGAATGAGAGTTCGATCGGAATATGACGGCAATGGTGCACCATCTGCATGTGGCGAGATACAATATGGCGAAACGATGGATTTTACTTTAAATATTCAAGCAATTACGAACGAATGGAATGGTTCAGTTAGTTCCGATTGGACTGATGTTAGTAACTGGAGTCTCGGATCGCTTCCACTTTCGAATTACGATGTGATTATTAAAAATGGTACACCTAAGCCAGATATTACTGCTGTTGCAACCTGCAATAACGTAACAATAGAACCCCAAGCTGGATTAACCATTTCGGGAGGTACATTAAACGTAAATGGAAATTTAACATTGCAGTCGAATGCTTTGGGAACAGCAACACTTGTTGATAATGGAACCGTAATTGTAACTGGAATAACTACCGTTCAACAATACTTTACTGGTTCTGGTGGAGCAACACCCGATGGTCGTTATTGGTACATTTCGAGTCCTGTAACTGGAGCAACAAGTGCTACAGTCGATGCCAAAAATGCAAATATATTAAAACAATATATCGAAACATCTCATGCATGGTCCGAACTTACCGATAATACAACAATATTGCCCGTTGGAACAGGTTACTATACTCGTTTGGATGCAGCTACAACAACGGCTTTTACTGGTACATTAAATACAGGAACAGTAACCTTAACACCAACTCGTAGTGGAACAAGCGACGCAAAACGTGGTTTTAATTTAGTGGGAAATCCGTATCCATCGTATTTAAATTGGGATGATGTTGAAAAAACAAACATTCAAACTACTATGTGGTATCGTTCGAATAATGGTTTGTCTATGGTTTTCGATACCTACAATTCAGTTGGTGCTGTTGGAACCGATAATAATGGTACAGAAGTAAATAAATTCATTCCTCCAATGCAAGCATTTTGGGTTCGTGTATCGAACGATGGAGATATTGCAACGCTTTCTTTTAAAAATACTATGCGAAGCCATCAAACAGGAAATGTATTGAAATCAAATACGCAAAAGGACATCATACGTCTAAAAGTGTCGAATGGTACAAACAGCGACGAAGCAATTATAGTCTTTAATGCCGATGCAACAAATGGTATAGATGCTTTCGATTCGGAGAAAATGTTTGCTGGCGATGTATCGATTTCAGAATTATACACCGTAGCAAATTCTCAGAAGCTAGTAATTAACGGATTAGAATCGGCAGTGTCGAATCCAATAATTCCACTTGGATTTAAAACCGCAAAAGCTGGAACCTATACTATAACAGCAAAATCAATAGAAGGATTAGACGGTGTTCCGGTAGTTTTAGAAGATAAATTATTGAATAAAATACAAGATTTAACGCAATTGTCAAGCTATTCGTTCTCGTCCGATTCGGTTGATAATGCAAGTCGTTTTGTGTTGCGTTTAAAATCAACAACTGCTGCTAATGAAGTAGAAGCATATGTAAATATTTTTGCCAAAACAAAAGCAATCGCTGTAACAACAACCGAATCAACAGGTAAAATTACGGTTACCGATGTTTTAGGTAGAACAATTACAACACAAACAATCGTTAGTACACAAACTGAAATAGAAGTTCCATCGGGAGTTTATTTTGTAACAGTTCAGACTAATAATGGAGTAATTACAAAACAAGTTGTAGTAGAATAGTGTTAATTTAACAAAATATTGATATGAAAACAAAACGCAAATATGTAAAACCAGAATTTAAAAGCATTAAAATCGATAATCAAATTTCAATGGTAATGATGTCACCAACACCACCAGAAGAACATGTAAATATGCAACTATCGAATACGGTCGATCCTTATAAGATTTCGAAAGCATAAAGAAATTTGTCAACAAGATATTTTTTTAAAATAAACAACAATACAATATTTTATACAAACACACAGCAAGGAAGTAACCTTTGTTGTGTGTTTTGTTTTATAATCGACTCATAATAAACATCAAGAACATTTGAATCTTCATAAATTAATCATATTTTTGATGTTGAAAATAAGGAATTCTAAATAAAGCTAAGTATTATAGATTATGAAAAAAATAAGTTCACTCTTTGTTTGTATATTCGTTTCTATATATAGTTTTGCATTACCGTCAATTTCCTCTTTTTTGCCATTGAGCGGAGCAATTGGTTCAAATGTTACAATTTATGGTCGTGGTTTTAGTGCTATTCTTTCAGAAAATAAAGTTCAAATAGGTGTTTTAAGAGCTAATGTAACTGGTGTTACCGACACCAGTGTAACCGCTACAATTCCAGCCGGTGCAGGTTCTAATGTATTAATTTCTGTAATCGTAAATGGATTAACGGTATCTACTAATAATTTATCAACCCCGTATTTTAAGATTACAGGAGTAAATTCTGATTATCCCAATTATATAAAAAACACCATTTCAACTGATCGATATCCAAATAGTATTGCTACAGGCGATTTTAATTCCGATGGAAATGTTGATTTTGTACTTGCAAATTATGGTGATGCAAAAATTAGTATTTATTCCGGTAACGGAAACGGAGTGTTTACCGGTCCGTCTTATGTGACAGTTGGATTATTGCCTACAGCTATTTCTGTAAACGATATCGATGGTAACGGATATCAGGATATTGTAGTAACGAACAATGCTTCAAATAGTATTACCATTCTACGTAGTCTTGGAAATGGAACTTTTTTAACCAACACAATATCGTTAAGTGTTAGTCCAAACGATTTAAAAACAGCCGATGTAAATTCTGATGGTAAAGTTGATATTCTATTCAGCAGTTTTTCAAATAATTGTATAAATGTTTTATTAGGAAACGGTGATGGTACATTTTCTACAGCAAATAGTTATACTGTAGGCACTAATCCCAGTGCTATAGTTGTTGGTGATTTTGATGGCGATTTTAAATTAGACATTGCTACGTCTAACTACTCCAGCAATAGTATCACTCTGTTTAAGGGCAATAACGATGGAACATTTACTAACTACTCTACACTAACTACTGATACAAAACCATCGCATTTGGTGTTACATGATATGAATTTAGATGGATTTCCAGATTTACTTGTAACTTATTCAACTTTGAATAAAGTAATAATCTACCAAGGTTCATCAAATGGAACATTCTCATTAGTAAGTACTGTAATTACAGCCACCATGCCTCTTTCTGTGATTGTAACCGATTGTAATAATGATAATTATCTCGATTTATGTGTTTTAAATAAAGGCTCAAATAATATAACTATTTATAGAGGTGTTGGCGATGGAACATACATGTCGAACGAAGCCAACATATCTACATCAACAAATACCCAAAACTTTATAGTTGGCGATTTTGATAAAAATGGGGAAATAGATTTTGTCTTTTCGAATTATTCTGACTCCACTATCTGTATTATGTTAAATAAAACACTATTAGCTCCAGTCGCAGTTGTTGCAACGAATATAACAACTTCATCATTTACCGCCAATTGGAATGCTGTTGAAGGTGCCAATGGTTATCTGCTTGATATATCGACAAATAGTGCATTTTCAACCTATGTTCCAGGATACAAAGGTAAGGATGTAAAAAAAACACTTTTACAAACAATTACTGGACTAACTTCGGGCATAACATACTATTATAGGGTTTGGCCTTATATTACTTCAGGTATAGGTTTAAATAGTAATACAATTACTACGACTATTATTAAAAAAGATCAAACAATAACTTTCAATACCATACCAAATAAATTTGTTGGTAATATTCCCTTTTCCTTAACTGCAACAGGTGGTGCTTCGGGCAATCCTATTATATTTACAAGTTCAGACACTCTTATTGCTAAATGTGGAGGAACCAACGGTTCAACCATTTCCATTATTTCGGCAGGTTCTTGTACAATATATGCCAACCAAGCAGGAAATATTTCATACAATGTAGCTCCTCAAGTGAGCCAAACGCTTACAGTAATTCAATGTATAGTGCCTACAACTGCAACAATAAGCATGAATCCAGTGTCAGGAACTGAGTGTGCTGGCGGAACAGTCACACTTACATCTAACAGTCAATCGCAACCTATGCTTTATAAATGGTATAGCGGAAGTGTTTCATCGGGAACATTAGTAAAAACAACGAACAACGTAATTTCAGATTCATATTCGTTAGCTTATTTAAATACAGGAGGACAATACACACTTTTAGTCTCGGATCCAACTTACCCTTCGGCAAGTCAATGCTGGTCGCAATATTCGGTAACTGTTACAAGCAATTCTTTGCCAAATATTGTAGTTACGGCAAGTGTAAATCCAGTAAACCTTGGTAGTCAAACAACATTAATGGCAACTGGTGCAGGAACAGGAGGGACTTATGTTTGGAGTAATTCCAGTACAATGTCATCACAAATAATAACTCCCACAATTACTTCATTGTATTTGGTTACTGGAACAAATAGTAATGGATGTAAAAGCGCCACATATATAACAGTTACAGTAACAGAACCTACGCCTATTCCTGCGTATAGTCCAGTTGGTAGTGGAACAATGGCGAATCCATATAAGATAGCAACTGTTAATAATCTTTATTGGTTAAGCCAAAATTCATCGGCATGGAGTAGCTATTTTATTCAAACAGCCGATATTGATGCTACTGAATTAGCAAGTAATAATGGCTTTTTGCCAATTGGAAATATGTCAGTACCATTTCGAGGGTTTTATGATGGTCAGAATCATACTATTTCCAATTTAAAAATTAATCGTTCGACTGTCGATTATATTGGTTTGTTTGGTTATACAAACAGGAGCAAAATCTCAAATCTTGGTTTAATAAACGTAAATATTTCAGGTAAAAACAATGTTGGTAGTCTAATTGGATATCAATATTCATTGTCTGATACTATTAAAAATTGTTATTCAAGTGGAATTGTAACTGGAGTTTCAAATTCTGGAGGATTGATAGGTTGTTCAAATGGTCTTTTCGCTAATAAATGTTTTGCACAATGCACTGTTTCTGCTTACGAAAAAGTTGGTGGATTTATTGGAAATTCTATTTATAATCAAGCAAATAATACAAATATTTCTGAATGTTTTGCAACTGGTAGTGTGTCGGGAAGCTTGTATTTAGGTGGGTTTATTGGTATGTCAAATAATAACACTAGAATAACAAACTGCTATGCTACAGGCAGTGTTACAGGAAATGGCAGTTGTGGCGGATGCGTCGGAGGATTTACTGGTTCTGATGGCGAAAAAGGAGGCCTTAATTACATGTTAACAACAAATTGTTATGCAATAGGTAAAGTTAATTCTGGCTCAACATCTTACTGTAGAAGTGGTTTTGTCGGAGGGACTTTTATTAACTCATCTCAAAAATGTGTTTTTAATACAGAATCAACAACTGCAACTTTGGGTTCTTGTGACTACAATAACGGTTGGTCAACATTTACGGCTTTAACAAATGAACAAATGAAAACGCAAAGTAATTTTACTGCTTTAGGTTGGGATTTTGTAGCAGAAAGTCAAAATGGATTAAATGATTATTGGAATCAAAACGAATTAATAAATAACGGTTTCCCGTACTTAAATTTTCAGACTAATGTATGGAATGGTACTGGCTCCATTTCAAATACATCAAATTGGTCAGCACAAGTAATTCCAACTATTACAAGTGTAATAATTGTGGAAAATGGTGAATTAATAATTGATAGAGATATTAGTACTGTTGAACTTATTGTAAAACCAGGAGCAAAGCTTACTATTAATCCAATGGTAAAAGTTGAGATAATAAATAATATTAATATAAAGAGTGATGTAACAGGTACAGGAACTTTTGTTGATAATGGAACGGTAACTGTAAACGGTACAACCACCGTTCAACAATACCTAACAGGCTCGGGTACCACAACCCCCAACGGACGTTTTTGGTATATTTCGAGCCCCGTAACTGGAGCAACATCTGCAACCTTTGATGCAGCAGGAACAAATGTTTTAAAACGTTACGAAGAACCAAATCATGTATGGTCCGAAATTACAGATAATACAACAACATTGCCAGTTGGAACTGGCTATTTTACACGATTAGGTGCTACAACAACTGCAACGTTTACTGGTACTTTAAATACTGGTGATATTACAGTTATTCCAACTCGTAGTGGATCGAGCGATGAAAAACGTGGGTTTAATCTTGTTGGAAACCCTTATCCTTCGTTTTTAAACTGGGACGATGTAGAAAAAACTAATATTCAAACTACAATGTGGTATCGTTCGAATAATGGATTGTCTATGGTTTTCGATACCTACAATTCAGTTGGTGAAGTAGGAACAGATAATAATGGGAATTCTGTAAATAAATTTATTCCTCCAATGCAAGCATTTTGGGTTCGCGTATCTAACGATGGAGATATTGCATCTCTTACTTTTAAGAATACAATGCGAAGCCATCAAACAGGAAATGTATTGAAATCGAATACACAAAATGATATCATTCGCCTCAAAGTGTCGAATGGTACAAACAGTGACGAAGCAATTGTAGTTTTTAATACCGATGCTACAAATGGTATAGATGTTTTCGATTCGGAGAAAATGTCGAATAACGATGCTTCGATTCCTGAATTATACACAGTAGCAAATTCTCAGAAGCTAGTAATTAACGGATTAGAATCGGCAGTGTCGAACCCAATAATTCCGCTCGGATTTAAAACTGCAAAAGCTGGAACCTATACTATTACAGCAAAAGCAATAGAAGGATTAGACGGTGTTCCAGTAATTTTAGAAGATAAATTGTTGAATGTAAAAATAGACCTAACTCAAACAACGACTTATTCATTCTTGTCTGATTCTGTCGACAATGCAAATCGTTTTGTACTTCGATTAAAAGCTTGTAACGAAACTACATTTTCTGAAGATTTAAATTCAACAACTGCTATAATTGTTAAAAATCATATAATCGAAGTAACAACAACCGAAACCGAAGGCGTAATTTCTGTGTACGACTTGCTAGGAAGAGTTCTAGAAATAAGAAATATCGAAGACACAAAAACTATTTTAGCAATGCCAAATACTGTTTGTTTTGTAAAAGTACAAACAGCATCGACTATAGAAATAAAGAAAATCGTGAAATAAATGAAATCGGGTAGAGATGCAAATTTTGCGTTGCTACAATTCTGTTATAAAAGGTTCGATGTATTTTAAATCTCTTAGGTTTTATTTCCAATAATGGTATAAAATAAAGAATGGTGTAACTCATATCTCTCTCTCATTACTATATATCAAGATCAAATAGTCAACTGTTTTGTGTGGATAAAAAACTATTAGTTTTTTGTCAATATATACTATTGTCTATTTCCATGATAAACTGTTTGATTGGATGTAAATAGGTCTATTTGAAAATAGATATTAAAATAATTATATCTTGATATGCATGCTTTCCTTAATTTTTTTGTGGATATTTATACTTATTTTAAGGAAAAAAATACCTAAGTCTGCATTCAATAAAAGAGTATAAAAACGTAACTTTTTACATCATTCAATGTAGTAGTATATGCTTTCTTAAATTAAATTATATTTAATGTTTTAAAACATCATTGGAAAACAACCGAATATTGTCTTAACAATTACGAAAAATAAAAATCACCTTATAAAATATCCATTATGAATAGAATCTACTTATCAAAACTAGGGTATAAAAGAGTATTTATCCTTAAATTATTATTTACAATACTTGGATTCTTTTTATTGTCAGCAAATATTGTTTTAGCCCAAAGTGTTACTATAACAAGTGATGCTGTTGCTAATACAATAGAATTAGGAGCATCTGCAACTTTCACAGCAACACCTTCTGGAACAAGTTTTACAAAATATCAGTGGATTAAAAATGGAATTGCAATTGTAGGTGCAACAAATTCAACCTATACTACCTCCAGTTTAGTGAATGGAGATATTATATCGGTGAAATTGTCGGCAAATACAGGTGAAATTGTTAGTTCAAATTTAGTTTCGTATTTAGATGCAGGAAATCCATCAAGTTATACTGGGGCCGGTACATCATGGAATGACATTAGTGGAAATAATAATAATGTTACAATACCATCAGCATTAGCATCATCGTATTCAACAAGCACAGGAGATGGCAGTTTAAATTTTCAGGGAAATAGCAGTACAACTATCCAAAGTAATGCTATGAACAACTGGAATCTTAACACTACTAATGCATTATCAGTTGAAACATGGATAAAGAGAACGAATTATAGTAATTATCATTTTTGGTTCTCAACTCCTGATCTCTATTATCGTTTGGGTGTAAATCAGAATGGTTATTTATTTTGGGATATGGCTCATTATGTAGATAGAAGTCCTGGTATTCTGGTTTCAGAAGGAGTGTGGCATCATATCGTTTATACTGCCGGAATAGAATCTGGAAATATAACTACTCGTGTATATGTGGATGGTGCATTAGTATCATTCTTAAATGAAGGTATTACTAGTCTTTCTTCTTTCACAAATTATTTAATTGGAGACGGACAAGATCCCGGGCATCATCCATTAAAAGGTAATATGGGCCTTATGAGAATTTATAATAAAGCATTATCAGCATCTGAAGTTTCTCAAAACTACAATGCGGAAACTAACCGTTTTAGCAGCACTGTATTACTTTCTAATCAAGTAACCATGACAGTTAATGTCCCAACTATTTCGGTTTCTTCAACAACAAATAATTTCGGATACACAAGTCCCAATAGCACATCTTCTGAATTCAGCTACACATTATCTGCTATATATTTATTACCGACTTCGGGCGATGTTACAATAACCCCACCGAGTGGATTTGAAATTTCATTAACTTCAGGTAGTAATTTTACAGCTTCACCTTTAACCGTTTCATATACATCACGCACGATAAGTTCGCAGACAATTTATGTGCGTTTTAAACCAACCCAAGACATTGAATATTCCGGAAATATTACTCATTCGGGAGGAACAGCTACCACAAAAAATATTGCAGTAACCGGTTCTGGAGCAAAGATTTATTGTACGGCTAGCACATCAAGTCTTAATGTTATGGGTATAAAAAGTGTAAAATTCAATACAATTAACAACCAAACAAGCGACATAAACAATGGATATAATAATTATTATTCATCAAACTCCACAACAGTTGCAAAAGGTCAGTCATATACATTGACGGTAGCAGGAGGCAATACATATCAACAGTATTTTAAAGCATGGTTCGACTGGAATGATGATGGAGATTTTGACGATGCAGGAGAATCATTTCGATTAGGTTCACCCAATGCATCATTTTACAATTCTCTCTACATCACAATTCCTGAAACTGCTGTAACAGGAAATATTCGTATGAGGATTAGGAGTGGTTACTCTGCCTATAGTGAACCAACGGCCTGTGGTTCTATAAATTACGGAGAGTGCGAAGATTATTCTATAACTATTGCAGAACTTCCGGCAATCATTGTTTCATCTCCAACATTAGATTTTGGATATAATGCTCCGGGGAATACTTCTGTAGAAAAGAGTTTTGCACTTTCTGCTATTCGTTTGTCTCCCGAATCAGGAGATTTAACAATAACACCACCAAGTAATTTCGAAATTTCATTAACATCAGGTAGTGGATTTACAACTTCTCCGCTTATAGTTCCCTTCGCCTCAAACTCTTTAGCATCTACAACAATATATGTACGGTTTAAACCTACAGAAGAAAACAATTATCAAGACACAATAGTTATAACCGGAGGATCAGCAACAACACAACATGTTATTATTTCTGCAACCAGTATTAAAGAATATTGTTCGGCAACCGTTACATATCCTAACAATTATGGCATCTCTCGAGTTGAATTCAATACGATTGACAATGAAACAGACTATAGCGGTTATAACAATTATTTCGAAACAAATTCGACAACTGTAACCAAAGGTCAGTCTTATACTTTAACTGTTACAGGTGGAATTATTATACAGTATTTTAAAGCTTGGTTTGATTGGAACAACGATGGCGATTTTGATGACAGTGGAGAAACATATTCTTTAGGTGTCCCAAATTTTTCATTTGTCAATTCACGAAACATTGTAATTCCCATTAATGCAGTAACCGGCATAATTCGTATGAGAATTAGAAGTGATTATTATTATTACAGCGAGCCTACTTCCTGTGGCACAACTATTTACGGAGATTGCGAAGATTATGCTATTGAAATAATAGAATCTCCATCAATTTTAACTTCAACACAAAAGTTAGATTTTGGATATAATGCCTCCGGAACCACTTCCGATGAAATGAGTTTTAATGTTTCGGCAATACTTTTACCTACTGCTACTGGAAATATAACCATCACACCTCCAAGTAATTTCGAGATTTCTCTCACTTCAGGTAGCGGATTCACAGCTTCTCCTATTACAATTCCATACACATCAAACACTTTAGCATCTAAAAGAATCTATGTGCGTTTTAAACCTACTGAGGAAATCGGTTATCAAGACACAATAATTATTACGGGTGGTTCAGTTTCGGCAGCTAAAATAGAAGTTACCGGTGTTACTTCTCGTGATTATTGTGCAGCAAATAGTAACAATGATTACATGGGAATTTATCGTGTTGCTTTTAATACTATTGACAATAACACTGATTTATATTCAGGATATAAAGATTATACGGCAACAAGCACCACTGTAGTAAAGGGTCAAACATATTCCTTAACTGCAGCTGCTTGGAGTTGGGGTGAAGATCAAATTATTTATGCTTGGTTCGATTGGAATAACGATGGAATTTTTGATGATAATACAGAAATGTTTTTTGTGGGTTTCATTGGCATGTTTGGTGAAAACAGCATTAACATAACTATTCCCGAAACTGCTGCATCAAAGAATATTCGTATGAGAATTAGAAGCGAAGAATCAGGTTATATCTTTGTATCGTCTTGTGGTCAATCCGATTATGGAGAATGCCACGATTATACCATAAATATTATTGATGCACCAAACGTAACATCACAGTCAGCAAGCTCCATAACTACAACATCGGCTATTGGAAATGGAACCATAACAAAATTAGGTTATCCATTACCTACTGCATATGGTTTCTGCTGGAACACAACAGGAAATCCTACAATTAGCGATAATACTGTTGATAATGGTGCAACAACATCTTCAGGCGAATTTACTGCATCAATATCTGGATTAACATCAAGTACAACATATTTTGTTAGAGCTTATGTAACCAATATTGATGGCACAAGCTATGGCGATGAAAAAAGTTTTACTACAAAAGAAGCCGGAACATATTACATGGCAAAATCGGCAGGAAATTGGAGTTCAACATCGGTTTGGAGTACAAATACAACTGGAGAAACAGACCCTGCCACATATTCTATTGATGCAACAGAAACACCAGACAATGCCAATTCGGTAAGCATTATAATTGATGCAGATGTTTCAGTTGATGCAGATGTAAGTATTGACCAAACAATAATAAATAGTGGAAAAACAATTATTGTAAATAAAGAAAATATACTAACTATTGCCGATGGTACCGATAATGATTTAATTATTGACGGAAGTATAGTTGCTACTGGTAAAATAACAATTAATGGTAATATATTAAATAATGGAACACTTACATTAAAATCAGATGCAACAGGAACCGCAACGCTATTAGACAACGGCACAATTTCTGGCTCAGGTACATTTAACGTTGAACAATATCTTACAGGCTCAGGTGCAACAACACCAAACGGAAGATTTTGGTATATTTCTAGCCCAGTAGCTAGCGCAACAAGCACAATCGTAGATGCAGCAAGTGCAAATGTTTTAAAAAGTTATGACGAAACAAAACATTCTTGGGTCGAGGTTTTAGATAATACAACAACATTGCCCGTTGGAACAGGCTATTTTGCTCGATTAGGAGTAACATCAACATCAACGTTTACTGGTACTTTAAATAATGGTGATATTACACTTTATCCAAGTCGTTCAGGAACGAGCGATGAAAAACGTGGGTTTAACCTTGTTGGAAACCCTTATCCATCGTATTTAAATTGGGATGATGTTGAAAAAATAAACATTCAAACTACTATGTGGTATCGCGCTTACAATGGTTTGTCAATGGTATTCGATACATATAATGCACTCGGAGAAGTAGGTACCGATAATAATGGAACTGAAGTAAATAAATTTATTCCTCCAATGCAAGCATTTTGGGTTCGTGTATCTAACGATGGAGATATTGCATCTCTTACTTTTAAGAATTCAATGCGAAGCCATCAAACAGGAAATGTATTGAAATCGAATACACAAAATGATATCATTCGCCTCAAAGTGTCGAATGGTACAAACAGTGACGAAGCAATTGTAGTTTTTAATACCGA
>Ga0302288_1001265_pt1 | contig 16800 bp, 12 predicted proteins | sample III_Fen_N1_1_FD_194549 | JGI IMG/M metagenome (GOLD analysis project Ga0302288, IMG submission 194549) | Peat permafrost microbial communities from Stordalen Mire near Abisko, Sweden - III_Fen_N1_1 | ecosystem: Environmental > Terrestrial > Soil > Wetlands > Permafrost | place: Sweden: Abisko...
AGAATTAAAAATGAAGAACTTAATGATATTGATTTGGTAATTTCAAAAATCAAAGAATTTGTAAAAGGAATAGATTTAACTAAAAACTAAGAATTTAAAACTCATAACTAAATAAAATGTTATCAATCAAAAATCTTCATGCCTCAATCAATGGCAAAGAAATATTAAAAGGGATAAACCTTGAAGTTAAAGCTGGCGAAGTTCATGCTATAATGGGTCCAAATGGTTCGGGTAAAAGTACCATGTCGTCGGTTATTGCTGGACGCGATGTGTATGATGTGACTGAAGGTGAAATTTGGTTTAACGACAAAAACATCATTGACATGAGTCCCGAGGATAGAGCTTGCGAAGGAATATTTCTTTCGTTCCAATATCCTGTGGAAATTCCAGGTGTGAGCATTACCAATTTCATGAAATCTGCATTGGAAAGCAAACGCAAATATCTTGGACAAGAAGCTTTGCAACCAGCAGAATTCTTAAAGTTGATGAAAGAAAAACGTCAGGTTGTAGAACTTGGTGATTCTTTGAGTAAACGAGCTGTGAACGAAGGTTTTTCGGGCGGAGAAAAGAAGAAAAACGAGATTTTCCAAATGGCAATGCTCGATCCAAAATTAGCTATTCTTGACGAAACCGATTCAGGACTTGATATTGATGCATTGAGAATCGTTGCAACGGGTGTAAATAAACTCAGAACAGAGCAAAACTCATTTTTGGTAATCACGCATTATCAACGTTTGTTAGACTATATTGTACCTGATGTTGTACATATTTTATATAAAGGTCGCATTGTAAAAAGTGGTCCAAAAGAATTGGCATTGGAACTCGAAGCAAAAGGTTACGATTGGATTAAACAAGAGGTTGGAGAATAATTTGAAAATGAGATAATTTGAAGATTTGAGAATGATTTTCAGAAATATTCAAAAAATGAAATGAAATGTCAAAATTAGAAAAAAACATAAACGACAACCTACTCGAAACACTGCTTTCACAAAATGCTGTCGTTCCGGCTGAAAAGAAAAAATATCTCGACGAATATACATCGCTTGCCATTCAATCGAAAAAAGATGAAGAATGGAAATATACCGATATTGCAAAGGTTTACGAAAAGGTTTATGTAAAAGCTTCGTCATTCGATATCTCTAAGGATGAAATTGATACTCTTTTACCAAAAACAAATGCTAAAGCTCGTATTTGTTTTATAAATGGAGTTTTTTCGGCTAAGCTTTCAGATACACAGGTTCAAGGACTTTCAATAGAATCGTTAAAAGAAAGTTGCCGTCGCGAAGCATGTGGATTTAATGCCACGTACAATGCTACTCATATCAGCAAACGAGGTAAATTGGAACTATTGAATACCGCTTTTGCCGAAGAAGGTGTGATAATTCGTATTGCTCGAAATGTTTCGATTAAAGAACCAATCGAATTGGTATTTCTTCATCAAGGCAAAGAGGCTTCGGTATTACAAACTCGCAACATTATTGTTAGTGATTCAAATTCAAAAACACAATTCTTAGCATTCCATATTTCGGTGAACGAAAGCACTCATTTCAATAACATTGCTACCGAAATTCATGTAAAAGAAAATGCGTGGGTAACCTACAATCAAACATATAACGACAGCGATCAAAATACTACATTTCATGCGATTGAAGTTTTGCAAGAAGCTGATAGCACATTCGAGGCAAATTCATTTTTAATAAATGGAGGATTGCTTCGCAATAATATTCAAGTTATGCACAACGGCAAAGGCTGTCAAACCAAGTTGAATGGCTTATATACTCCAACAAAAAACGAAACAATAGATTCGTTTACCCATGTTGCTCACATGTATCCCGAATGTACCACAAGTGAATTGTACAAAGGCGTCGCATCGGATACTTCAACCGGAGTTTTTGTGGGTAAGATTTATGTTGCCAAAGATGCTCAAAAAACAGTTGCTCGTCAATCGAACAAAAATATGTTGATATCGGCAGATGCTACCATTCATAGCAAACCCCAATTAGAAATTTGGGCCGATGATGTAAGTTGTACTCACGGTAGTTCAATAGGTCAACTAAATGACGATCAATTATTCTATTGTCAGTCGCGAGGTATAAACCGTGACCAAGCTGTGATGCTTTTACTTCATGCTTTCGTTGCCGAAGTGGTTGAAAACCTTGACGATGAAGCATTGAAAGAATATTTGTTTGATTTATTGAAAGTATAAATATTATGAATTTTGATTTAAAAACCATCCGCCAACAATTCCCGGCTCTGCACCAACAAATACATGGCAAAGACTTGGTATATCTCGATAATAGTGCAACAACCTTAAAACCTCAAGTTGTAATAGATTCCATCTCGGAATATTATTCTACAATAAACAGTAATATTCATCGTGGAATACATTACCTAAGCCAACGATCCACAGAATGTTACGAACAAGCACGTGAAACCGTGGCACGATTTATAAATGCCAAGGAATCGTGTGAGGTGATATTTACCCGTGGAACAACCGATTCTATCAATCTAGTGGCATTCTCATTTGGCGAAACATTCCTCAAAGAAGGTGATGAAATTATTGTTTCGGCAATGGAACATCATTCAAATCTGGTGCCTTGGCAAATGGTGTGTGAACGCAAAAAATGCAAACTCAAATTCATACCTTTCGACAACGACGGTGTTTTAGATCTTGAAATCTATAAATCGCTTTTCACCGAACGTACTCGATTGGTCTCGGTAACTGCTGTTTCAAATACATTGGGAACGGTCAATCCAATTAAAGAAATCATCGACATAGCACATTCTTTTAATGTTGTAACAATGATTGATGGTGCACAGGCTATTCAACACATGGCAATAGATGTTCAAGCACTGGATTGTGATTTTCTGGCATTCTCGGGACATAAAATCTATGGACCAACAGGCATTGGAGTGCTTTGGGGGAAAGAAGCATTGCTCGACAAGATGCAACCTTACCAAGGTGGTGGTGATATGATAGAAACCGTTACACTCGAAAAAACCACATACAACAAATTGCCTTTTAAGTTCGAAGCAGGAACCTCAAATTATGTTGATGCCCATGGTCTGGCTGTTGCTATAGACTTTGTGTCGTCAATAGGAATAGAAACAATAGCTTGCCACGAACATGAATTGATGCTCCATGCTACGAAAGGTTTAAAAACTATCGAAAATCTTACAATTTATGGTAATGCACCCATAAAATCGGGAGCATTATCCTTTCTTTTCAATGGTGTTCATCCCGCCGATGTGGGGATGATTTTAGACAAACAAGGCATTGCCGTTCGCACCGGGACACATTGTACCGAACCAATTATGCAACATTATGGAATACCCGGAACCGTGAGGGCTTCATTTGGATTGTATACTACAATAGATGAAATTGATGTATTGGTTAATACATTGATCAGAATAGGTCGAATGTTTTAATTAATAAAATAGATATCCTATATTATCCGGATTTCTTATCTTTGTCATCAACATTTAAGGGGTGCCTTGAAAGGCTGAGATTATACCCGTAGAACCTGATGCAGATAATGCTGCCGAAGGGAATGCGTCTACAACACTTTCATTACCCCATATTTATTAATTGATTACCTCTCTTCAAAATCATAACTATAAAAATGGAATTTAAAAAAGTAACCAACGAACCAATTCCCGGTTCACACAAAGTATATATCAAAGGACAATTGCACGATATAAAGGTTGCAATGCGCGAAATCACCCTATCCGATACAATCGACTCTTGTGGAACTGTTATCAAAAACGATCCGGTTACGGTTTACGATACTTCGGGACCATTTACCGATCCTTCAATAGAAATTGATATCACCAAAGGTGTTCCTAACATTCGCGAAGAATGGATTCGATCGCGGGGTGATGTTGAAGAACTTTCGGCGTTCAGTTCCGAATATGCTCAAAAACGCTTTGCCGATAATAGTCTCGATTCGATGCGTTTCGAGCATGTCCGTACACGTCCATTACGTGCCAGAGAAGGAAAGTGTGTCAGTCAGTTATGGTATGCTCGTCAAGGAATCATCACTCCCGAAATGGAATATGTTGCCATTCGCGAAAACCAACGATTGAACGAAGTTGCCGATCTTGGATTTCAGCATCCCGGTCAAAGTTTTGGGGCAAACACTTCAAAAACATTTATAACTCCCGAATTTGTTAGAAGTGAAATAGCTGCCGGGCGTGCCGTTTTACCCGCAAATATCAATCATCCCGAAACGGAACCAATGATTATTGGTCGTAATTTCTTGGTTAAGATTAATGCAAATATTGGCAATTCACCAACGTCATCAAGTATTGAAGAAGAAGTTGAAAAATCTATCTGGGCAATTCGTTGGGGATCGGACACGGTAATGGATTTATCGACCGGCGAAAATATTCACGAAACCCGTGAATGGATTATTCGCAACTCTCCCGTTCCGATTGGAACAGTACCATTGTATCAGGCTTTAGAAAAATGTAAAGGTCAGGTTGAAGATTTAACATGGGAAATATATCGCGACACATTGATTGAACAATGCGAGCAAGGTGTTGATTATTTCACCATTCATGCCGGATTGCTGTGGAGTCATGTTCCATTGACCGCTCAACGTGTTACCGGAATTGTATCGCGTGGAGGTGCCATTATGGGAAAATGGTGTTTGATTCATCACAAAGAAAATTTCTTAAACACTCATTTCGATGAAATATGCGACATCTTAGCTAAATACGATGTTGGTGTATCTATTGGCGACGGACTTCGTCCTGGCTCTGGTGCCGATGCCAATGATGCAGCTCAATTTGGTGAACTCAAAGAACTTGGCCGATTAACGAAAATAGCTTGGGACAGACATGTGCAAGTTATTATCGAAGGTCCCGGACATGTGCCAATGCAATTGATTAAGGAAAATATGGACAAACAGTTGGAATTCTGTTACGAAGCACCATTTTACACACTTGGTCCATTGGTTACCGACATTGCACCGGGTTACGATCATATAACTGCAGCTATTGGCGGAGCAATGATAGGTTGGTATGGGGCTGCAATGTTGTGTTACGTTACCGAAAAAGAACATCTTGGCTTACCCGATAAAGAAGATGTAAAGCGTGGTGTGGTTACTTTCAAAATTGCCGCTCATGCCGCCGACCTTGCAAAAGGACATCCGGGAGCTCAATATCGCGATAATGCAATGAGCAAAGCTCGTTTCGAATTTCGTTGGAAAGATCAATTTCATTTGGCTTTAGATCCTGAAACAGCAATCAAATATCACGACAAAACACTGCCCGACGAAGGTTATAAGGCAACCCATTTCTGCTCAATGTGTGGCGAACATTTCTGTTCTATGAAATCGAGTCATGAATTGCGAGCCATTGCAAAAGGACTTGATGCCAAAGCACAAGAATTTAAAGAAAAGGGTGGCGAAATATATGTGTAAATAGGTTTCCTTTTAAAATATTCCAACGTATGTTCTCAGAGCAAAATGTTGAACATGCTGAACCCTTTCTTGGGGAACAGGTTCGTTATGTCTTAAAATAAGGGTATCGATCAATAAAAAGAAAGGAATTATTTGATTTCTTCGTGTCACGTTTTTATACATTCGCAGTTATATATCAAAACAATGTATGCATGCTCTTTCCGATAGGTAAAAAACATACTGAAGAACAATTGCTTAAAGGCTGTCAGAAACGGAACGAAAAAATTCGGAACGAAACCTATAAAACATGGGCTCCCTATATGAAGGGCGTTTGTCTACGATATGTAGCCGACGTCGATCTTGCCGAAGACATCATGCACGAAGCTTTTATAAAAGTGTTTTTAAATGTAGAAAAACTCGTGTGGAAAGGCGAAGGAACATTTAAAGCATAATGGTAAACTGTAGCATTGATTACTTAAAACAATCGAAACGACTTGTTAGCGTACCAATCGATTATGCCGGCGAAATTGCTGATGAAGACAATGAACAATCGGATGAAGAAACATCATTGTTTGGTTTGGTAAAAAAGCACGATGTTGGTAAAGACGAACTGATGGCAATGTTGGAATCGTTGCCCGAAGCAAATCGGGTGGTTTTTAATCTTTATGCCATAGAACAGCTCCGACACAAAGAAATTGCTGAAGTTCTCGGCATTGCCGAAGAAGCCTCGAGAGCTAGATTGAAAAGAGCCCGAATACAACTGAAAGAGAAATTGGCCATACGGTGTAATTATATATATAAAAAAGTATTAGTATGAGTAGTATTAATGAATCGAATCAAGTGGACGAGCTGTTTCGGGAGGAGCTAAACAATTATACAGTGCCCGTAACGTTAGCCACAGGTCCATTGCTTGTTGTTGCCGCAAAAAAGGGGCTCTTTCATAAAGTAGCAGCATTGCTAAAGGCAAACACTCTTGTCCTTATAGCTGGAACTGCTACTACTCTTTCGGTTGCAACACTTGCAACTGTAAAAATAGTTGAACGGTATCAGAATAAAACAGCAGTCGTTCATAAAACCAAATCGGTTACGAATTCCAATATAAAAGAATCGTCGTCTCAACGTGTTGTCGATGCATTAAAACAAATGTCTGCGGAAGCATTTGTAAAGAGTTCTGTTGGTGGGGCGAAAATTCAAGACAAAGAGACTAGACGTGCGAAGAATATCTCGACACAAAACCCCAAAATTGAGAAACAAACAGCGGCGAAAGGTACCGAAGCATTTACTCAATCGCAACAAAATCAGCCAGCAACCAAAACGGCGATTGCTTCACCAGCAACAACATCCCAAAATGAAGCAACAACTGTGGCAAAAGATACTGTTCAAAAAAATGTGACACCGGTTCGCAGGGTGGTATATGTAAAACCAAAACCTGTTATTGTGCAAGATACCGTGGTCAAGGTCATTAAAAAAGTAAGACCAGTGAAAAAATAAAGTCACGTTTTTGAGAAAACGGAGTTATTAAGAGAAAATAGTAATATTAAACAACTAATTTTTAAAGCTATGAAAAAATATGTATTAATAATACTGATGTTGCTTTCAACGGTAATTGTAATTAAAGCCCAAGATCCAACAATTACATTTAGTGACTGTTTAGGTGAAACAAGTAGTTTTTCGGAATTTATAAGAGACACTAGCTTTTCTTACATTTTCGACAAAAATGATTTAGTAATTTCAGGCTATGATCATGGTTGCCAAGAATATTCACCAAATTATATTGTTTCGAAAAATGGAACAAATATCACTATTTCAATTCCGTTAAGCACCTGCACAACATTAGCACCTCCTTGCAAACGACGTTTTGAAATAAGAATTCCAAATTGTACTGAAGGTGATAATTATACTGTAAAATTCCAAGAAACAAGTGGAACTACAACAATGTATGCATCGAAACCAATGGTTCAAGGCTTAACTCACTCGTGGTGCGATTCAGCTTCAAAAACAGTCCCTTTTTCGTTTAACAGTTCTGGATACAATTACTCCATTTTTGCGACTGCATCCAGTACAAAAGCATTAAAACAAAGCCAAAAACAAATTGAAATTGATTCAAATTTATCCATTAAATTTAACCCTGTTCTCAATATCACTGACTCAACTTACACTTATGATTGGGATTCGACAGGTGTTATAACTCCACCTGAATATTCGAATAACAGTTTTATCATTCAATCTGATTCTGTCACCACCCAAAACGACACTGCAAGTGTTTGGATACAACCAACATCAGTAAATAATAACTTAACTTACAAATATCTATCTACGTCGCAAAAAAAAAATGGTAACGCTGTTACATTTGTAAAATTAACGGTTTTCAATCCTATCAATATTCAAAATATTGATGATGGTGATATGCAATCAAATCAAGGTACTTTCACAATTTATACTGATACCGTTGTTAATGACATTCACGTCCCAAATAAAAACAAAATCGTGTTCCAAAACCATTGGAGCATAATATGCCCATTTATACCGCCTTGTTTTCATACATATAGCTTAATCACAAAAACTGTTTTAGATGGCAATGAACAAGGTAAAACTTATTGGATTGCCAAAGATGATGGTTTAAAAAGTTTGGCATTCAATCTTTATGATTCACTAACAACAAACGTTACAGACCAATCAATTAGCCTCAGTCCTAGCAATGCGTTAATTGGGAAAATCAGTTATGCAAGACTTATCAATATTAACAGAACTAAACTTATAGCTGTTAAAAACTGTAATTGTATATTACCTGCCGACCTTACAATCAGCTCAGACCGCTTTAATAATCAAGCTTGTAAAAATAGGCCGGTAACTTTTAAAAGCAATAAACAAGCAAACGATACTACGTTTTCATTTACTTGGAATTATGGAATGTTGACGCAAATTTTATGTTATGATTGTGGTGCAAAAGCTACCATGGTATATAATCAAATAAGACCAAGTAAAGTCACAGGACAAGATACTTTAGTACTTGATTATAAAACATCGTATGAATACTCAAATTTACAATTATCAGTAAGTCCTAAAAATTGTATCGACAGTTACTATACAAAAACAAAATCATTCAATTTTTCATTGTCTTATGACTCTTTACCAAATATGCCAATTGTAAGCGATAAAACATATAAGCTTGGAGAAAAGGACACCTTAACTGCTATTGGTGATTCGTTAAAATGGTACGTTCCAGTACAATTACTTCCAATAAAAACGACAATTACTACGGCTCAATCCTTACCATATTCTGCGTCAACAGTAGGAATATCACAGATATTTGTAACACAAACAAATGGCACTTGTGAAAGTGAAAAAGCAACGATGAATATTACAGTTAAAGACTCTTCCATAATTCTTACACCACTAGATCCAACCGAAAACGCCGATACATTAATTAATAAAATGGTGGGCAATTGGGAATGGACAACAACCTGCGGAGGTGTTATGTATAGTTGTGATAGTGCAGAATCTGTAGGCTACACACAACGATTACAGTTTACTAAAAACACAAGCACTGCAAATGCTATCGATTACAAAATGTTTAAAAACGATACGCTTGTTAGTTCGGGAACTTATGGTTTAATATACGGTAAAACAATATTTAGTAGTACACAAAAACGTTGGCAATATAAATATAATGGAGGCTTTTCAAATATTATTGTTAATATGGTTGATTCAAATACATTGTCGCTAGATGCCAATTGTTATGATTGTACAGGAAGTGAATATAAACGGTTGTTGAATTATGTTCCTGCACCACAATTAGCTACTTCAAAACCATTTACAATTAATGGGAAAGACTCTGTAATTATAACTTCAAATACTGAAATTTTAAAAGTATATGTTAATGATTCAATTAATGGAGGAACCATCAATTGGTATTCCGATTCCACATTACTTAAGCTTGTAGGAACAGGAAATACCTATTCATTCCATTCCGAAAATGGAGGATATTATTATCTTTATACAACAAGAACCTTAAACGGAAACACAAGTAAAGTATCGCATGTTAACCTTTTAATGGCGTGCGTTCAAACAATGGATATATTAGCCCCAATTGAAATATCAGTACCATTGTATAAAGGTTCGATTGTTTTACATACGTATGATTCTAATATTCTTTGGTATTTGAATGGAGTTGGAAAAATTGACTCAGGGAAAACCTGTTTGTTTGTTTTACCTAAAGCCGATACAATTTATACTATATATACTATATATCCCATCAGTTCAAATCCTCCATGTGCATTTAAAAGTCAAACATATCATATTAAAATTACCAACGACTTACCTTTCCTAAACACCACCGATACCACCATTTCTATGAATGTTGGTGATTCGATTGATGTTGCATTTTTTAATAATGCAAGTTATGGTATGAGCTGGAGCATAGGTCGTGAATCAAATAAAAAGGCTATTGATACAGTACATACCTACACATTGCTTCCTACACAATTAATACTTGGTGCAGGTGAAAAAGATATCTATACGCTTAAAGCACTAAAAGTTGGCGTTGATACAGTAGTTTGGAATCAACGTACCTTAAATGCGATAACTGGTACAAAACGGATTATCATTCATATTGGTTCTCAAATTCCAAGCGATACTTGTCCTAAAATTGTGATGAAACCTATAAATGAAAGCATCTGTACACCATTAGATAAAAAAAATCCTACGACGTTGAATATTAATTACACTCATGAATTTTCCTATCTATACAAACCTCAGAATGTATATCCGGTGGATACAATAATTGTAAAATCGACTCTTGGAATAAATCCTCAGGAAGTTGGCATTACGGTGCATTTCAATAATGGTTGTAATGTCTATGCTCCGGATTCAATAATTGTCACTCAGTATACGAGTCCTTCAACACCACAAATTCATGATTTTTATTTTGAACCGACTGATACTAAATTGTTATCACTTGATTCTGCCGTTGATAAAAACTGTCAAATTTCATGGTCTTGTATCAGTTACGGCAAAGTCCTGTTTTTAGGCGATACATTACAATTGAATACATTCTTCAATACCATTGGCGAATATCCTTTCATTGTTCAATCTAATGATTCTATGTCTCATTGTTCAAGTATAAAAACTTCATTTACCGTTAATGTTATGAATCCATCTCTCCCTTCCATATCCGGGCAAATTAAGGCAAACGACAATCCCTTCAATGATGGAATCGTTCAGCTATTCAAACAAAATGGAACACATTATTCAGCAATTTCTACACAAAGCATTAATACCGACGGCTCGTTCACCTTTAAATGGCTTAATGCAAGTAATTATCTTATTCGTGTGTTGCCAAATGATTTGCCATCTGTCTATCTGCCTACTTATTATGTAAGTTCCACTGCATGGCAGGATGCAAATATCATTGCATTACATGGAACAATTCATGGCCTACATCTGTCATTGGTTCAGTGTGGCAGGTTAGTTTCGGGAAATGGTTCAATTACAGGTGTTGTCGCTGTTTTAGATTCAAACTTTGCAAGTAAGTTAAAGGCTTTTACACCAATCTCAATGCCGGTTATTGTTATGCAAAACGGACAAATTGTTGCCTATGCTCTTATTGATGCTGATGGAAATTATAAAGTGGATAACCTGCCCGATGGAACCTATGATGTTTATGTTGAAGCTCCCGGGTATTCAAAATGCACAACGTCAGTTTCAATTAATAACGGTTCGTCAACAACAGCCAGTTTTACTCTAAAAAATGGTACTGTCGAAACCTCTGAATCTATTGAAACATCAGACGATGTCAGTCTGTATCCTAATCCGGCAGCTGAAACTGTCATGGTAAAGACGAGCAAAACCGTTGAATCGCTCGAAATTCTGAATCTTGAAGGCGTGGTTGTTCAAAAACAGCAAGGCAACCAAAAAGTTTTGGATATTTCTCAATTATCTTCGGGAATGTACATTGTAAAAATAATCTCAGAAACGGGAATAACTGTCAAGCAATTGATTAAACAAGGATCCGTTTTGCGATAATGTATAAAATAGTATCTTTACAGCGGTAAAAATCATAAAATAAGTGAACCCACGTGATAGCAAACATGTGAGTTCGCTTATGATTTTTTAAAACAATTGAATATATGGATGGAAATTTTGGTAAACAAAGAAGAAAAATCTGAACTCTTTAATCTTTCGAAAATAGGGTTTAGTGTTACAATACAGATGGCAGAAATAAAGAAAACCGTTGAATTCCATGATTCCTTCGAACATATTGTTGAAAGTGTATCTTTGAGAAAATCAAACAGAAACAGCGAAATAAACACAAAAACGATATTTGATTGGAGTCGTAAATTAGCAACAGGTATACTTTTATTATTATTTGTATTTAAAATTCAATTATGCAATTCTCAAGACTTTAATGACATCTCATTAACACCGTCAGTTCCAAGTTTGGTAGGCAATGACCATACTTTTTTAAGTTATGTAGCAAAATTAAAAACAGGGAGAATACTTCATATTTTTCGATTAGATCCCGGAATATCGGGTAATCATGTAGGAAATGGAGGAACTATTGTAAAACGCTATTCTGATGATGATGGTAAAACATGGACAAGTCCCGTAACAATTTATAAAGACTCTTTAGACGATAGGGTTTTTTCTGGTGGGGTTTTGGATAATGGGAATATAGTCATATTTTTCGGACGATACAAAACTATTAATATCTGGGGAGGGAGCTATATTGATTATAACCTGATTTCGAGTAGTGATAATGGGGAAACATGGTCGAAACGGGTTACGTTATCCAGTATAAATGGTTTACAATCCGGAATATTCAAAATAGATACAATTCCGGGATATTTTTCTACAACCTATAATAATAATTTTGCTGATATTCGTTATAGTCCTGATGGTTATAATTGGGATAGTGTTTATTATAAATGGGATTACACAAAAACAAAACAATTTAACCTGTATGAACCAACAATTACAAGTGTTGGCGATGGACGATTGATTGCTCTTTTCCGTCAAGAGAATAATCCCTTATATCAATCGGTTTCTTCTGATTATGGTAGAACATGGACAATGCCCGATACAACATCTATTGCTAATTATTATTATTGCGTTGCTCCTTTCAATTTATATGATAGTAAACTAAAAAAATTGATTACAATCACGTCTGATCGACGAGGAGGCTCTTATAGCGAATTAAACAAAAATTCCGGGTTATGGGTGTATTGTAATAATCCCGACAGCGTCTTTGATAATCCTAATGGCTATGACAATCCGCATTTTATAAATCGTTCAAATCATAATACTTTTAGACTCCTTGGGTATCCTTCTGTAACCAAATTAAACGATTTCACCTTTTTGGTTATTTATAGCGATGATTATAAAAAATCGAACGATTTAGAAAATGCTGATTTTTACCAATTCCAAATTAAAATTGATAAAGATGTTTATCTTCAACGGATAACTCAGGTTATCACATTCGATAACATCCCGAAGCTAAACCATAGTTCACCAATCTATAAACTTAAGGCAACAGCAAGTTCCGGACTTCCTGTCTCATTTAAATCGAGCGATACTTTGATCGCTAAAATAGTAAATGGAAAACTCCAGATTATCAATCCTGGAAGTTGTATAATTTATGCCATGCAAAATGGTAATTCTAAATATTTTCCTGCCAAAACCATAGAACGCCGAATCATTATAGATAAAGCATCACAAACTATCAGTTTCAATGCAATCCCAAATTTAAAATTTGGTTCACCAGCATGTAAACTTTCTGCAAACTCTAGCTCTTCGTTGCCAGTAACATTTGTTTCAAGCGACACATTGGTTGCCGAAGTTGAAAATGATAGTATTAAAATAGTTGGAGCAGGAACTTGTGTCATTACTGCAATTCAATCGGGAAACAATAAATATAAAAGTATATCCTATTCCCAATCTTTAACAGTTGATAAAGCTCCTCAAACAATCACATTCGATCGAATCTCTCAACGTTTGTTAATTAATGATACTCTTCTGATAAATGCTTTTGCAAGTTCGGGATTAGCTGTTAGTTTTTATTCATCTGACACTAATGTAATTCGCATTGTTAATGGGAAATTTGTAACCGTGAATATAGGTACATGTGTTATTGGGGCATATCAAAATGGAAATACTAATTTTGAAAGTGCTCCTGTAAATAGCCAATCTATTGAAGTATTCGAAAGTCTCGACTTGAGTGTTATTCAAAGCTATCCAAATCTAACAAAAGGGGAAATAACGGTTTCAAATATTCAGGATGCACGTTTGGAAATTTTAAATCTATCGGGGACTGTTTTACTATCTGATAATTCTTTAGAAAATGAAAGGTCGTTTGATTTATCAAATTGTAATTCAGGATTATATCTTATAAAAATCACGACAAAAGATTCAAAAACAATAACACGCAGATTCGTATTATCACATTAATATGATGTATTAAAATTGAGAATCAACGACAACTGTTCTCTTAACCTGAGTTCGATTAATAATTGATTAAGAATAAAACAATTAGCTAGAATAATTTGACCATAAAATTTGGGTACGACATAAATATTTGTTATATTTATAGCTGTAAATCAAATAATTAAACAAATTATCTATGCATACCTCAAAAGATAAAATTACTGAAATATTTTATTTCATTGACAATTTTTGTCAAGAATTAAATACAAGATTAGAAAGCCATATAACCTGAGTTCGATTAATAAAATAAATCTAACTCAGGTTATAAGTATCTATATATGCACTTTAATATGCATGCCTATATTTTTGTCTGAATTATACCATTCTTTGTATTATAGGAAACATAATATTTATACTCAAAATGAATAAAAAATGAAAAATTTTGTCATAGTAATTTACATTTGCTTTGCATATTTTACAATATGTTGTTCATGTAGACATGAAAATTGTCATAGAAGAATAACCATGATTAATAATTCAAATAAATCTATTTATTATTATTATGGATCACAATATCCTGATACAATATTACCGTATTATAGTCAATTCAAATCAGGAGATAATTATAAAATTGAAAAATTTTCAAGTGGCGATGTTGGCTTTCGTAGTTGTGTAGAAGGTAAATTTAGTATTGCAAAAACAATAAGTTACATTTTATTTGATGCACAAACAATAGATACAACACCATGGGATACGGTAAGAGCAAAATATTTGATTTTAAAAAGGTATGATTTAAGTCTTGAAGATTTGCAACGAATGAACTGGACAATAACCTACCCATAGTTAAATAGAGACTGTGCTTTGGTAAATGAAACAAGTAAAATGAAATGAAAGTACGGTTCAATAATGCTGTAAATGTGGCAGGTTTTGAAGACCTGTCATGTTTTGGCGTTGCAACAAGTGGCACTTACTCTCGTTTCGACCATGGTTATACCGGTCAGGAACATATGTCGGCTTTTGGTCTTATAAATATGAACGGGCGTATTTATGATCCTTACTTGCAGCGGTTCATCAGTCCTGATCCTTACGTTCAGGATCCTTCTAATGCTCAAAACTACAACAGGTATTCGTATTGTATGAATAACCCGCTTATGTATACCGACCCCAGTGGTTATAAATGGAAGATTTTTAAAAAAATCGGTAATGCTGTATGTGCTGCCGCCAAAGCTGTCGCTAGTGTGGCTACTACTGTTGGAAAGGCTGTTGTTTCAGCAGCTGTGGATGTAGTAGCTATAACAACAGGCGTTCCATTAGCTTTAGCAGCAACAGCGGTAAGTTCTGTAGTCGGGGTAGGACAAGTCATTTTTTCTGGTGGTAAGAATTGGACTATCCTTAAAAATGATGTAAAAATAGCCAGAGGACTTTGTAACGGATCACCAGGACAGATATTGTCAAGGTTTACATGGGAGTTACCGCAAACAATAGTTGGTTATGTTGCGTCACAAGGTTCTAATATGATTGGCGATGTAAAAAGTGTAAACTATTATGATGGGGCAACCGTTGTTAAGCATTATAGTAGAGAATGGGGTGCTTTTACATTAGGTTCCTATATTAACGGCGACAATAATATTGAAGCTAACCCAAATAATGAACTTTTCCAGCATGAATACGGTCATTATTTGCAAAGCCAAGAGGCAGGGTGGGCTTATCTCTCTGAATATGCTTTTCCTAGTGGATATAATGGGTTAACATGTCCGAAAGGCAATGATCGTGGATATTATGAACATATGGCATATGGTGTTGAACAAGATGCCAATATACGGGCAAGGGCACACTTTAAAGGAGCAACGTGGGATTATCATAGCAATCCTATTTTTGATAGTGGACACTACCCAGATTTTGACAGGGATTACAGTAAGTATCGTACTAATCAAGGTTTAATACACACATCATGGTGGGAATCTGCACTCACTATAGCCCTATGTATTGGATTTTAAGAGGAACTTTAATTTCAATTTTAAACATAAATTTCAATGAAAAACATGATAAACATCGGTACTCTATTAATACTTTTTATAAGCTTGAGTGGTTCTAGCTGCTATAGAGAGGAACGTAAATATATTTATATAAAAAATAGTTCAGATAAGACTATCTATTATAGATTCTCATTTGCCTATCCTGATACCACATTAAAAAAATCAGACCCTGATAACTATAAGGTTAATTCTAAATCACAAACTTTTACTACTGCAAGTGTCTTTGCTTTTAATCCAACATCACAAATGTTTATTTTTGATGCCCATACAATAGAAACCACTCCGTGGGACAGTATTGTAAAACATAATATGATATTAAAGCGATACCAGCTTACTAAAACTGATATGGAAAAAAGCAACTGGACAATAACTTATCCTTAGGCTGTAAAATGTGTAAGTTTGTAGTATAGAATGTACGTTTCAATAAAGGTGTAAAGGTTTATACTGTCTGAATAATGCAAAACACTTTTTTTGCATTTATTTTATTATCAGACAATAATCGTTTGTTATACTGTTCTTTAGAGTTTCTTAAAAGACCCGCATGGTTTGTCGGCAATTCGATCAGGTTATTTTGAGTAACTAATCTGGTTTCGTGTGGAACTATAGTGGTTACTTTACATGACCCGCATGGTTAATTGAACAAACCATGCGGGTTTGTTTTTATCCCCCCTTTGGTTCTGTGGAAAACCATCTTAGTTATTTCAAGTAACCAAGACGGTACAAGCGGCAAAGGTGATTTCTTTTGGTTGAGCTCTGTAAAGCCGAGGTTCTAAACAGAGCTACTGAAAGTTAAAGACATATGTCGTTCTGTTATTTTTATGGCTGTGCTTTTGTTAACGAAATGAATATGTTAAAGAATGTGAATATTTGTTTCGCAAATGAATAAAAGTTTTAATAGTTGTGTAACGGTTTCAGGTCTAGGCGTTTCAAAATGGCAG
>Ga0302288_1001267_pt1 | contig 16795 bp, 14 predicted proteins | sample III_Fen_N1_1_FD_194549 | JGI IMG/M metagenome (GOLD analysis project Ga0302288, IMG submission 194549) | Peat permafrost microbial communities from Stordalen Mire near Abisko, Sweden - III_Fen_N1_1 | ecosystem: Environmental > Terrestrial > Soil > Wetlands > Permafrost | place: Sweden: Abisko...
GTTGCGCTTCGCTTACCGAGGGTTATGCACATTTAGCCACTCCGTGGCAAAGATCTTATTCTCTTATATTTCAAATACATGAACATCAATTTGAGAAAATAGAAGGGTACTGAGTAGTTACCTTTTTTTGGATGAATTCACTAATGAAAGATAGAAGTAGTTGCTATTATAATGACTCTTAACAGCTAGAAATATTACATTGCTTTATAGATATTTTATTGATTAGACGCAATGAATGTGTTGTCTGGATTTGAATGAATGATTTTTTAAGGTATCCGAAAATGAATTTCTGAAATTACAAATTCATTTATCGATAGGATTAGCTATCTTAGTAAAAATTAATGTAATTTTGCATCACTTTCGGGGATGACAAATACCTCGTTCAAAACAATCCAATCCATGATTTACGCTCATTTCAAACATTTTTTTATTCGATTTTTCGGATTATTTTGTCTGCTTTCCATTTTTTTCATTTCTTGCAAAAGTGATGAACCACAAGACTCTTCCACTTATATTTCAGAAGTTTTTGAATACGTTTATGGTCCGGGGCAACATGCAAAAATTGCTAAAGCAACTGATATAAGCAACTTTGTTGGCGAGCCTTCTAATGAAAAAGGTTGGCTGTATTTGGGAGGATTTGGTGGATATGTAATTGCAGGTTTCGACCATAATGTAGTTAATGGTGATAGTGCTGATTTTGAGGTTTTTGCGTTACAGGGAGCTTCACCGGAACCGGCTGTGGTATATGTGATGAGCGATGATAACGGCGATGGAAAACCAAATGAAACCTGGTATGAGTTGAAAGGGAATCAGTTTGAACATTCGAAACGGAATTATTGGGTAAAATATTATAAAGCTGTAAATGATTCAGCAAATATTACATGGAAAGATAGCGAAGGTAGTAAAGGTGAATTAATTTCCGGTTATGGTTCAAAGTATTCTGCGGCTTGGTGGTGGTCAGCTACAACTACTGATAGTATTACTTTTTATGGTACACGATTACCGGATAGTTACGATGATAATTCTTTAAGCGGCACTCAAAATTGGGTAGTTCCCAAAGATCGTTTCACTTGGGGTTATGCCGAAAATTTGTACGGAAATGATTTCGATAAAACGTTGTTTGCAAATAAGCTGGATATTTCAAATGCTGTAGATGCAGAGGGGAAATCGGTTAATTTGAAAAGTATTCGTTTTATAAAAGTACAAACCGGTGTTTTTCAACAGGCGGGATGGACAAATGAAGTTTCTTCGGAAATAAGAGGGGCAAAAGATTTGAGGAAGTAAGATTTAGTCTATTTCAATTCTGTATTTATCCAATAAACCAGCAATTCCCATTCTTGAAAATCGCGCTTTGGAGATAAGGTTTGCTTCAGGGTCGATGGAGTAATTGAAGGAAGTACGAAAATCGGCTTTTTCCAACGTTGTTCTCTGAAAAATTGCCCGTTGAAAATCGCAATTGTCGAAAATGGAAGAAGTCAAATCAGCTTCGCTAAAGTCAGTTTCTTGAAGATTGCAATTTTTGAAACGAGTTTTTTTGAGTTTGACTTTATAGAAAACCGCCAGTTTTAGTACACAATTCTCAAAATCGACCGACAACAGGAACGGATTGCATTCATCAAATTGTACACCCACCAACTTACACCCACCAAAATGAATATCGTTTAATGCTGTGTTTTTCAGACTCGCCAAACTAAAATCACAATCCTCAAACACGCATTCGCGAAAGGTGAGATCTACCAAATTAGAACAATAAAAGTTGCAATTTTTAAATTGACAATTTTCATAGATTTCGCATGGAACTTTCTTTTCCGAAAAATCAATTCGTTCGAAGACTTTGTTTTCAATCATTTTATATGAATGTTTGTAATATAAAAAACGATGTACAAAAATAATCAATTAGCTTAACAAACAGGCATAATTACAGAAAAACAGAGAACCGCATTTGCAATTCTCTGTCCATCTTAAGAGTGATTTGAAATTTATTCGTAAAGCCAGACGGCTTTTTTTGAATAAGTTTCGTCAGTAAGTTGTTGCAAAATAAATGATGCTACATTGGCTCTCGAAATGCTTCTGTTACCTTTCATCAATACTTTTTCGGTTCCATGTTTTAAATTTTCGGTAACCGGACCATCAGTTAATCCACCTGGACGAACAATTGTCCAATTCAACCTGCTTGCTGCAATCCGTTCTTCATTGATATTATGATCGGCAAGTGGTACTCGTAAGAATAGATTGACAATTATAAACCGAATAGGTTGAGCCATTAAAAATTTACTGTCTCCAGCACCAATGCTGGACATATAGATAAATCGCTTAACATTTGTTTCTTCCATTGACAAAACAATATTTTCAATTCCTTTTACAAGTTCAGGAGAACGATGAGTTATTGAACTACCTCCTAATGTAGATATACAGGCATCAGCTCCTATTATGGCATCGGTTAGTTTGAGAGTTTCATTCAGGTCTCCAACTATTATTTTTAAGTTAGGATGGTCATTAGCTATTGAACCCGATTTGCGTACATAAGCAATAACCTCATAATTTTTAGCTAGGGCTTGCTTTATTAGTAGTGAGCCTGTTTTTCCATTTGCCCCGAAAATAACTATTTTCATCTTATTTAGTTTTTAGATCAGTTTGAAGTAACATTGCATTTATTTTAAAAACGTTTTTATGAGATAAATGTTTTAATGACAGTGAAATAAAAAAGAGAGAATCAAATTAATACGATTCTCTCTTTCCGTTTTTTATCTGTGAAATCACTTTCTGTTTTTCATCTCAGCAGGTGTTTTCTGCCGTAGTCCGGGGTTTTCTTTTACCATTTGACGCAAAAACTCTTCGGGATAGCCGGCACGTATAATTGTTGGTGGAATTTTATACTCGTTTTGAATAAATTTGCCGTCTTTTTCTTTTTTGATATTGCCGTCCATGTATTTCACCAACAGGTATTCACCTAGTTTTTTCCATGCAGTCGTTGAATTCTCGGCCTGACTACAACTGAAGTTAGTCAGGAAAGTTCTGGCATCTGGTTCGCTCATTCCAATAGCTACTTTGTCCATTGCGGGAACGAGTGTATTGAAATCATGTTCCCATTGTGCTTGAACTTTTTTTATGTCCGGCAACATGTATGAATATTTACTGTATGCATAGTTTGCCACCCAATTGTAAGTCCAGAATGCTGATGTAGATGAGTATTCAAGTAAACTTCCATTGTCGGGACGATAACATTCAGGAATCTCAGTAATGCCACAATACATTGGTACATAAAGCGATGTGGCTGCGTCATCAACGCCAAACCATAAAATTCCACCAATGTAATCGGGCAACCACCCACGCATTTGAGCTACAAATGTAAAACCTGTTTGTTGTGTGGCTGTTGGGCGTTCATGTACATATTCCACGCTATCCACTTTAAATGTAAGCGGACTGCATCGAAGTTTACTTCCAAATGGTCCTGCAGCCAATCCTTTAGTCATATCAAGTTCAGTTCCTTCGTATTGATCACGCATATATTCTTTCAGCTTTTGCGCTGTAAGTTTGAAAGTAGGTTTAATCCAAAGTGGTATTCGCTCGGCAGTTTCCCCTTTTACATACGAAATGTATTTATCCATAGCAGGATCAACTTTACGAAAGAATGACCATACTCGGGCTTCACAAGCACGAAGAGCAACATAATCGAGTGGTGCATAAGTATCTGAAAAACTGAAATCTTTGTTTTTCCCTTTGAAATATCCCTTCTCACGAGCAAATGCAATCACATCTTCAGCATACATGCAATTGTTTTTGTCATCGTACGGAAAAGTTGTGATTCTGGCCTGATTAGCATGAGCCGACACGCACTCATCCGGGATGCGTTGCGCTACCCACACTGCACCCTTGTTGTTTCGTCCTTTACCTGTCATTTCCATAATCCATACCTCATTAGGGTCTGCAATGGAAAATGATTCACCTTCGCTGTAATAACCATATTCCGCCACTAAATCAGTCATTACTTTAATGGCTTCACGTGCAGTTCTTGCCCGCTGAAGCGTAATGTAAATAAGGCTTCCATAATCCATTATAGCTGTTGTGTCAACCAGCTCTTCGCGTCCGCCAAAGGTGGTTTCGCCAATACTGAGTTGATATTCGTTCATATTACCGATGACCGAATAAGTTCTTTCTACTTGTTTAATTTTTCCAAGATATTTCCCTGTGTCCCATTCGTGAATATTAAGCATAGTTCCAGCAGGATAAGTGGCTGCAGGATAATGGTATAATACCCCAAATAAAAAATATGAATCAGCATTATACGAAATGAGTGTAGAACCATCGAGGGTAGCTGCTTTTCCAACTAAAAAATTGGTACAGGCAAAAGCACTGTTCAAAGCGCATAGAAATGAAAGCGAAAAAAGAATTTTTTTAATCATCAATTGAAATATTATTTTGGGATACAAAGATACAAGATTATATCAAAAAAATGAAAAAATATTCAATTCTTGATGTAAAATTTGAGTAATTTCTTTCAAATTTTTTATGAAATGGACTCGTTTTCGGTGTTATTTTTAGTGAACGACTTATTTATCCAATTTGGAATAACTAATAAACCGAGTAATAAGTACAGATAATAACTAATAACACGCCAAACTAAAGTAACAAAAATAATGGCACTTGTTGACGCAAATACATCACTATAATACTCTTTGAATGCATATTCGGTTATACCACTACCACCAGGAGTAGGACTAACAACCATATAAACCCACAAAATTAACTGACGGGCAAATACCACCAAATGATTTATATTCACAGGATTGAAAGCCATAAAAACAGCATTCACTACCAGAAAACGAGTAGTCCAGGTTAATAATGTCATTCCAAAAGCTTTCAACCAAAATCCAAGCGGATGGTTACCAATGTCTTGAGATGCCTGAACAAGATTATTGGTCAATACTTCTACATTATTGTAAAAACGGCGTAGAACAGGGAGTTTAAAAAGAGTCAGTAACATGTTTTTAATCCAGCTTGGACGTTTGAAAATACCTATAAACATAATACTTGTCCATACTAATCGTGTGAAATAGAGTCCGGTAAAAACAACTGCAAAAGTGGATACAATAACCGAGGATGAATTAAAAAGTTGATCGAGCGGTATAAAAAGAAATACCAATGGACAAACGAGCAGAAAAAATAATTCATCCAAAAACAAGTTTACAAACATGATAGTGGTACTGCGTCCCGCATTGATTCCTTCTTTAATCAAGAAAATAACTACTAGACTTGAGCCCCCTACAACTGCCGGAGTAACAGCTGATGTAAATTCGCTCAACACATTGATGTAAAAAGCTTGTCTCCATGATAATTCCTTGTTGGTGAGCAGTCTGAATCGCCACATCATACCGAAATCGCGCATAAGCATTAATACAAATGCTAAAACAATAAAAAGTGCACTGATAATAGTAAAATCAAAAGAGGCAAAAACGGCAGGGTCGAATTCGTCAAGAAATAGCCATCCAATCACAAATAATCCCAATATAACCGGAAGTACTACCTGATATGTTTGAAATGGCTTTGAACCATTTTTTGAAGCAGATTGGGTTATTGTCTCCATTTCCGTAACATTAGTTTGTTGTATCTGTCCTGAACTTCTTCTGCCACACTTTCCCACGAACGTGCAATAGTTTGTGAAGCATTCAATCCAACTGTTGTTATTTTTTCAGGAGAATTTTTTAGCTCCCGTAATTTGGCAGCGAAAGACTCCGCAGATTCCTGTACTAAAAATCCATTAAAATCATTTATAATGTTTTCGGCAGATGACGAGCCTTCTATTAAAACGGAAGGCGTGTGCAAAGCTCCTGCTTCGCGAATTACCAACGGTGCATTATCATAAATGGATGGGAATAAAAACAAATCGGCAGCCGCAAAAAATTGTTTAAGTTCTTCACGATCAGTTACAATTCCTATAAATTTGACCTTTGAACTCAAATCTAACTTATCTACCATTTTTTTTAAATCGTCTTGAGCGTAACCGGTACCAACGAAAAACATTTTGAAAGGTAAGTCTTTAATTAATGCGAGCGATTCAACAATAAGACGTGTGTTTTTTTCCCAGATATGTTGTCCCACAAAAAGTAACATAAGTTCGTTTCCCTGAACATTCAATTTATTTCGGGCTGCCTGTTTTATTGGCTCTAAGGGCTGATTTGTAGCAAAATCATTTCCATTATCCACCACTTCCACATGCCCTTTAAATCCGTATTCTCTAATCGTTTCTTCTACAGAGGCTTGTGGAATCCACACTTCATCAGCGTTTTCAAAAAAACGGATGATTTCGTTCGTCATCAGTTTGGCAATACATTTATTGTGTACCGAATGTTCAAAATCATCTCTGTATTTAGAGTGAAAAGTAGCAACAAAAGGAATCTTTTGCTCTTTTGCTATCCTTTGAGCTAATCTGCCTGAACTAAACGGACAGTGTGCATGAACCAATCCGAATGAAACCTGTTCTATTTTCTTCCTAAAAGAGCTATCAATATATGGTAACCCAATTCGATAAGGCTTTCGTCCTAATATAGGAATGGAGGTATAACGATAAATGGGATATGGCTCATTATCACAATAATTTGGTGATTTTGGAGTTATAACACAAACCGGTTGTTTTTTATTATTTAACCAATAAGCATAGTTTTTAGTGGCAAGCGAGACCCCATCCATTATCGGTGGAAAACTATCATTGAAAATTCCAATAGTCTTTAAATTGTTGCCATCGGTTTTGGTCATATTTTCAGTTAATCAATTAAACAAATGATTTAGAAAACAATTATTTATACTGTCCAAGAAACGCAAATTTAGGATTTTCTTTTCATATTCCTATGCTACAGATTTTAAATTAGTTCTCCATTATTGAAAAATACGTTTTTTAATTCTATTTTAACGAACTTCATTAAGCTGTTGAAACAATTTAAAATATTTTGAATCAGTTTATTTAAAAAATTGTAATTCAATATTTCTTTTTTGTTTTTTTTTGATTAAAAAAAAGTATCTTTATGCCCTTAAATAAATATTGTAATTATTAACCATAAATAAGCATAAACTTTTGCATTTAAGCTTGTTTGACATTTTAATAAACTGTTTTGATTTGAGTTCAACGTATGTAAGTGTTTATTTGTTCCACATTTTTCAGTTTAATTAATCTCTGTTCAAAAAATATGTTGAGAAAAAGTACCTTTCATTTCCTGCCTGCCGAAATATTCACGTTTTTATATATTCTACTTACTTCAATACTGATTATTATATTTAAACACAATTTTCACGACATTTCGGAATTATTACTCGTTAGGGTTTATATTACTGCTGCTATTTGTTTCCTTGCCTTCATAGATTCATTTAAACGGATATGGATATTACGTTTTTCCAGGTATGTGTTTCTGGGTATTTTGCTATCGTATTGGTATCCTGAAACTTTTGAAATTAACAAAACTTTACCCAACCTTGATTATCTGTTAGCAAATTGGGAACAACATTTGTTTAGCTTTCAGCCGGCTCTTGTTTTTGCAACCAATTTTTCGCAACACTGGTTTAGCGAATTAATGAATATGGGGTATTTGGCTTATTATCCTATTATTGTGGTTACAGGTTTATACTTCTACTTTAGAGACTCGAAGTACTTTAAACAATTTTTCTTTTCTGTTATTTTCTCTTTTTATTTGTATTATTTGATTTACATTCTATTTCCTACTGCTGGCCCACAGTATTATTATATTGTGAATGGAATAGAAAATGTAAAGAGCGGAGTGTTTCATCAAATCGGCACTTATTTTCAGTATAATAATGTACTTTTCAGCGACCATAGCAATTCAGGTTTTTTTTATGACCTAGTTGAAACTACACAATTGGCAGGTGAACGTCCGACAGCAGCATTTCCAAGTTCACATGTAGGTATATCTACTCTAATAATGATGCATATTTATAATAAAAGATATTTTTGGGTTTTAGGTTTGTTGTTTCCTATATATTTGTCATTAGTTGCTGCAACCGTTTATATACAAGCGCACTATGTAATCGATGTAATTGTCGGACTATTAAGCGCAACTCTCTTTTATTATTTAAGTAAACGTGTTTATAAGAAATTATTTTTAATCAAACAATAAACATTCTTAGTCTTATAAGTTGTTTATTGTTACACAATATGTAGTTCTAAGAATTTTAAACAAGTTTTATTCTATGAATTTTCTATTAAGAATAATTAGCTGAAAATTAATCACTTAAACTCAAACCGATGAAGTATTTCCGGTTATTCCTCATTATTGCTTTTTTTACACAAGAATTGTTTTCCCAAAACACCATAGATTCGGTTAAAGTCAATCAGATAAAGGAAGTTACAGTTGTTAGTAATTTATCCGGTTCATTTGCTCTACCAATGGCTGTGGTTGATAAAAAGACACTTGATGCTTTTTCGTTTTTTTCACCGGCCGATGCTTTACGACGTGAAACAGGTATTTCGATGGTGCGCGATGCCGTTTGGGCAACGTCGTTGAATGTGCGTGGTTTATCCGAACAACGATTGATTATAATGACAGATGGAGACAGAATCCAGACTGCAACAGATAACTCAGCTGCTTTGTCGGTAGTAGATATGAACAGTCTTGAAAAAATTGAGGTGATAAAAGGTGCAAGCTCTGTTTTGTATGGAACGGGAGCTATGGGTGGTGTTGTCAATTTTGTGTCGTACCGACCAACATATACACGGACTTTTCAGACAAAAGGGAGACTTGGAACAGAATTCAATACCGTCAATGATTTATGGGTAAACAGTGCCAATGTTCAGTTTACAACGAATAAATGGTATTTGTTGCTGAATGGAAGTTTTCGGACGGCACAAAACATACAAACTCCCGGTGGTGTGTTGCCAAATAGTCAGTTTCACGACGCTTCTTGGAGTGTAAAAGGTGGAATTTTATATTCCGAAAATCAAGAGGTTTTAATCAATTATCAGCATATTACGGGTTGGGATATAGGTTTGCCGGGTGGACGGTCTTTCCCTGCTACAGCTACTGCCCGATACAAAGCAATTGGTCGTGATTTGTTGAGTGGTGAGTATATTCTAACCAAAATTAATTCGAATTTAGAGAGAGTAAGTTTCAAAGCTTATACACATAGCATCAGCAGAGACGTGGAATTGAAACCGGCTGATCCGACCATTACTATGTTACCTGAAAGTATGAATAAAACCACGGGAGCAAAACTTACTTCCGATTGGAGTTTTACTGATTACCACCATTTGATTTTGGGTGCAGAAGGTTGGTATCGGGATGCGGAAACGTATCGATTGACGGTAAAAGCATTTTCGGATACTGCAAGAACAGTTACTGGTGATCAACCAACGCCAATGGCTCAAATGCTTGATTTAGGGATTTTCGCCCATTATTCTTGGAAAATTATCCCTCGTAAATGGAAATTGGATGCCGGTTTGCGATTTGATTACATTAATACAGCTAACGATTCAGCATTTAGTCCGCTTTTTCAGTACAAGGTAAGTAAAGGTGTTCGTACTGATGTGAAAAATCTGGCACGTCGGGTAATCTTTGAGTCTTCAATTCACGAAGATTGGGCGTATGCAGCTCATGTTGATTTGGTGTACAATCCTACTATTCAGCAACAATTGGCATTATCGCTGTCAAACTCATATCGGGCAGCATCTATCGAAGAACGGCTTAAACTAATTGAACTTGCCGGACCAAAACATGTAGGTAACCCTAATCTAAAGCCCGAAAAAGGAACATTTACAAATTTGAATTATACTCTTTCAGGAAATAAATTCATAGTAAAAGCTGATGTTTTTGCGAATTATTTGAACGATTTAATTGCAGAACAATCAGGAACGTACACTTATATAAATGCCAGCGGAGTTACCACATCCGAAGCAGCTTTTATAAATGTAAATATCAGCAAAGCGTTATTTCTGGGAGCAGAACTGGAAGCGAACTGGAAAATCACCAGTCAATTTTCGTTATTTGCCAACGCTTCATATACACATGCCAGAGATGTTGATGCTAATGCTGCGTTAGCTCAAATTCCACCGTTAAGCGGTTTTGCATCTTTCAATTATCAATCGAAAAAACAAATCGGAGCTTCGTTTTCTGCATTATGGGCGGCTACTCAAAACGAGATAGCAGCAGGCGAAACTGCTACTGCAGGTCATATTATTTGTAATTTGGATGTACATTCGGGGAATATAGATTTGATTAATAGTTACCTGCAACTATTTGCCGGAGTGGATAATATATTGAATACTGCTTATCTGGATCATTTGTCAACAACCCGTGGCATTCTGAAACTGGAACCCGGACGAAACATTTATTTGAAAGTAAAATGGGGTTGGTAATTCAATTCTGAATTCATAATGCACAATTCATAATTATATTCCACGATATAGATAAATGCTTATCTTTGCAAGGCTTTCAACCTAATTTTCGTCATGATTTAACGGCAAAGCTATAAACATGAATACCGACACGCTAAATAAATTGTGTAAAAACACAATGATGGAACATTTGGGAATCGAATATATCGAAGTTTCAATTGGACGAATTGTAGCCAAAATGCCGGTAAATGAGCGAACTATTCAACCCATGAAACGGTTACACGGAGGTGCTACTATGGCGTTGGCCGAGTCGGTTGGTAGTGCGGGATCGCTGACTTTGGTTGATCCTGCGAAATTTGCAGTGTTGGGCGTAGAAATTAGCGGAAGCCATGTAGGTACAACTAATGAAAATGAAGTTTTTGGGATAGGTACAATTGTTCATCAAGGTAAAACTACACATGTTTGGGAAATCAGAATTGAAGATAAAAATGCTAGATTGATTTCACTTTGCCGATTAACTAACCGTATTGTTCCGATTAAGTCTGAAAAATAATGGATTTTGAAAATTTTAAATATCAACATCTTATTGAACTTCAAAGGATTTGTTTGAAACAAAATATCCCTTTTGTATCTTATCGTTTACCACTCGACTCAGAGATAATCACTCTGGTACAGCATCATTCTTTACCAGAGAAATTAGATTCTTTACAAAATATTGATCAGAAAATTGGTTTTGTAATAGCACCATTTAATGAAACTCCTGAACATGGAGCGTATTTCCTGAAGCCGGATTGTGTTTTCTTTTCCAATGAAATTGATGATATTTATCTTGAAAAATTAGCCGGAAATAATCGGTTTTTGCCGAAGGAAAAACTTACCGAAAGAAATATTCAAACAACAGAAAAAACCGAATATATAAGCAATGTAGCTACTGCTATAAAGGCTATGGAAGCAGGAGAATTTCATAAAGTTGTTCTTTCTAAAATCCGGGTGGAGCAGTTGGATAATGACTTTAATGCTGCGGATTTTTTCCTGAAATTATGCGATAAATATCCACATGCTTTTGTGTATTTGATGCAACTTCCCGGAGCTGGGTGTTGGATGGGTGCAACACCAGAGCCATTGCTGACGCTTGATGATGAAAAAGTGAAAACTGTTTCATTGGCCGGAACTCAAATGGCTACTAACGATAAGATTGAATCCTACAGTTGGAGTAATAAAGAACTTGAAGAACAGGGGATTGTGACAGATTTTGTAGAACAAACCCTGCATTGTTTGAACATAAAAAATGTGAGTAAAATTGGTCCGGAAAATTATCAGGCCGCCAATCTTATTCATCTAAAAACCCGTTTTGAATTTGGTCACTCTGAATTGAGAAATCGTTTTGGAGAATTTTTAAAAGCTTTACATCCAACCCCTTCTGTTGGTGGTTTACCAAAAGCAGTTGCACGTAATTTTATTATGGCAAATGAAAAACACGACAGAGCTTATTACACAGGTTTTCTCGGGCCGGTAAATATCAACGAAAAAAGTGCTATTTTTGTAAACTTACGTTGTCTTCAATTGTTTGAAAGACAGTTTGTTCTTTATAGCGGTGCAGGTATTACGTATTCTTCAGTTGCTGAAAATGAATGGACTGAAACGGATAATAAAATGATGACGATGATGACTGTGATGAAGATGACCCCTAACCCCTAAAGGGGAATATTCAAATGGTAAATGATTAAATTGTAAATTGAAATGAATCACTTCCGCCAAGGAATTAAAAATATACCTGAAATTTGCGTTCGTCACGGCGTTCGCAAGGTAATTATTGCACCCGGATCGAGGAATGCTCCGCTTATTTTTGCATTTACAGCTCAATCGGAATTGGAATGCCTGAGCATTACCGACGAACGCTCGGCGGCTTATTTTGCATTGGGAATAGCTCAGCAAAGTGGTGAGGCTGTTGCATTGGTTTGTACGTCGGGAACCGCTGTGCTGAACTTTGCACCGGCTATTGCCGAAGCTTATTATCAAAATTTGCCATTACTCGTATTTACTGCCGATCGCCCTGCCGAAATGATAGATCAGGCTGATGGACAAACGCTTCGTCAGGAAAATATTTATGACAATTATATCAAAGCAAGTTTTACTTTGCCGGTAGAAACTGTGCAATCAACCGATTTATATTTTTCCGATCGTCAGGTTTCGCAAGCTATCGACACATCTGTTTCGTATCCGCAAGGTCCTGTGCAAATAAATGTGCCAATGCGTGAACCGATTTACACCGCATTGCCCGAAACACATTCCAATCCAAAAATTATTAAAACACTTGTTTCTGAGGTTTTTCCGACCAAAGAGTGTTTGGAAACTTTGCAAAAATCATGGTTGAGTTTTGGTAAGAAAATGATTGTTTTTGGTGTTTTCCCAAAAAATGAAGCATTGAATAAACTGGCGAATCGTTTGGCAAAAGAGCCTGATGTAGTGGTTATTGCCGAAAATTTATCGAATATTTCAGGTGATAAAATTATTACGCAACCTGAATCATTATTTTCAAGACTGAACTCGCAAGATAATGGAATTTTGGCATCTAAATTTAAACCGGATTTGTTAGTAACCATCGGAAATTCGGTTATTTGCAAACAACTTAAACTGTATTTGCGGGAATTTCGGCCTATTGAGCAATGGCAATTAGAATCGGCTATGCCTTATGTGGATACTTACAAAAGTTTGACTACCATTATTCCCGGTTCAGCAGTTGATGTGCTGGGTAAAATGCCGATTAGAAAGACTGCTGGAGATTATTCGGAAACCTATTGGCAACAGATGCAGCAAGTTACCAAACAACATAATTCGTTTGTGGAGAATACACCTTTGTCGGATATGAGTGTGACGGAAAAATTGCTGAAAACACTTCCCGAACAAACGGTTTTACATTTGGCAAACAGCACTTCGGTGCGGTGGACACAGCTTTTTCCGGCTCGCACGGATTTGACTTATATGTGTAATCGTGGCACTTCAGGTATTGATGGAAGTTTATCAACCGCTGCGGGATATGCGTATGCTTCCAAACAACCAACAGTTTTCCTTACCGGTGATTTATCATTTATCTACGATTCTAATGGTTTGTGGAACAGCTATATAGGAGGTAATTTCAAAATCATTGTTCTGAATAATAATGGCGGAAATATTTTTCGTTTTATTGGTGACAAACAATTGATGGAAAAAAGCCTTGATTTTTTCACTACGCCTCACCATGTCAAGATAAAATCATTGGTAGAAGCGTATGATTTGAATTATCTGGTTTGTGATAAAACGGAAAACTTAGAAGGTAAAATAGACTTACTTTTGAAAGCGGACAAAGCAACTGTACTTGAAATCTTCACTGATGCCGATTTGAATACTGAGAATTACAAAGGGTATTTTAGAAATATAAGAACTACCCCTAACCCCTAAAGGGGAACTTAATTACTTTTGCCTCTGAAAATGAATAATTACAATATAAATGTCTTTAAGTCCCTTTAGGGGTTTGAGGTCCTAAAAATAGAATACAATTACTAACTAAAAAATAAGCCCCTTTAGGGGTTTGGGGTCATATGAGAAGCTGGACAACCATAAAAGAATTTGAAGAAATTAAGTTCGAATATTTCGAGGGAATAGCAAAAATTACTATTAACCGTCCTCGATACCGCAATGCATTTACGCCTGATACAATCAAGGAAATCATCGAATGCATGAATTTTTGTCGTGACAGTCAGGAAATTGCAACGGTAATTCTGACAGGCGAAGGCGATAAAGCATTTTGCAGCGGAGGCGATATAAATGTAAAACAAATTGGCGGATATATTGGAAAAGATGGTGTTCCACGTTTAAATGTGCTCGATTTACAAAAACAGATTCGCAGCTTACCAAAACCTGTTGTGGCTATGGTAAACGGTTTTGCAATTGGTGGTGGACATGTACTACAAGTTGTTTGCGATTTATCGATTGCTTCCGAGAATGCCATTTTCGGACAAACCGGTCCAAAAGTAGGAAGTTTCGATGCAGGATTTGGTTCGTCGTATTTGGCCCGCATTGTTGGTCAGAAAAAAGCCCGCGAAATATGGTTTCTTTGCCGTCAATATTCAGCCAAAGAAGCATTGGAAATGGGATTGGTAAATACTGTTGTTCCATTCGATCAACTGGAAGACGAAACCGTAAAATGGTGTAAGGAAATGATGCAGCACAGTCCGTTAGCATTGCGCATGATTAAAGCCGGACTCAATGCAGAACTGGATGGGCAGGCCGGAATTCAGGAATTGGCGGGCAATGCAACCATGCTGTACTACATGACAGAAGAAGCACACGAAGGGAAAAATGCCTTTTTGGAAAAACGCAAGCCGGACTTTTCAAAATTTCCTAAAATGCCGTAAAAGTAGCTCCCTAAATCCCCCAAAGGGGACTTTAAGATGAAGTGTTTGAAAATTATAAATATATTTATGACAAATAAAAAACAGATAGAACTAACTTCAAGTCCACCTTCGGAGGATTTAGGGGGCTGGAAATCATGGATTAAAGCTTTCCGTTTACGTACCTTGCCATTGGCATTGTCAAATACCATTATCGGTTCAAGCTTGGCTGCTTCCGACGATAAATTTCGTTGGTCGGTGTTTGGATTAGCCGCATTGACAACCGTTTTATTGCAAATCATGTCGAACATGGCCAATGATTACGGTGATTTTGTGAATGGGAAAGACACTACCGAACGAATTGGTCCAAAACGTATGGTTCAGTCGGGTGAAATTAGCCCAAAAACCATGTTACGAGGAATTATCGTCATTGGAATACTTTGTGCTGTTTCGGGAGTGGCACTAATTCTAATTGGTACAGAAGGAATGGACATTACTAATTTGTTGATTTTTGGAGTATTGGGACTTGCCGCTATTGCTGCTGCCCTAAAATATACAGTTGGTAAAAATCCTTATGGATATCGTGGCTTGGGCGACATTTTTGTATTTATTTTCTTTGGGTTGGTGGGCGTAATCGGAACGTATTTTCTCCACACACAGAATTTCCGCTGGGATTTGTTTCTTCCTGCTTCTTCTATTGGTTTTTTGAGCGTAGGTGTGTTGAATATGAACAATATGCGTGACTATGAGCAAGATAAGAAAGCCGGTAAAAGAACAATTGTAGTGACAATGGGCACGAAAAACGCAGCATATTATCATTTGTTTCTGGTTGTTGGAGCGGCTTTACTGGCAATGATTTATACATGGTTAAACTATCATTCCGTTTGGCAATGGCTGTTCGAACTGTCATTCCCAATGCTGTATTTCAATCTCAAAAAAGTGTTTACCTATAAAGATTCTAAAGAATTATATCCCGAACTGGGTAGATTGTCAATGGCAAGTCTGTTGTTTGCGGTGACTTTTGGGATAGGATTATTGATTTAATTACTTTGTGAAAAATGAACTTGTAAGTAAATCCTACAAGTTCACAATTACAGAGAATTTCCATCGGGTAAAACTAAATTGGATATTTAACCAATATGAATAAGATTGAAATATATAAAATATTAGTTTGCATATTAATAATTGTTTTAAAAAGAGTGAGTTACAAAAAGATTCAGTTGTCAAGGAATCCTTGACAACTGCTTCAGATGGGAAAAATTATCGTACTAAGTATTACAATCTCGATGCTATTATTTCTGTCGGGTATCGAGTGAATTCCAAACGAGGTACTCAATTCCGTCAATGGGCAACACAGCGACTGAAAGATTATTTTGTTCAAGGATACGCAATTAATGAAAAACGTTTAAAAGAAAAGCAACGGGAAGTTGAGTATCTGGTTTAACAGAAGTAAATGAAAGCAAGCTATTTAAATTACAATTTTGATTTCAAATTCCCCGCCGGAACTTCCCGTGGAGTTTTATTGCTGAAGCCATCATCATTTCTTATTCTGGAGAATGATGGTTTTACAGGTATTGGCGAGTGCTCCACGATTCCTAATTTAAGTATTGATCCGATTGATTCATATTCCCAGAAATTAGAGGAAGTTTGTAAATCGTTGAATGAAGGTAAGAGTCAGGATACTACCGATTTGTCAGCTTTTCCTTCCATAGCATTCGGGTTAGAAACGGCGTTATTGGATTTAAATGCCAAGGGTTCAAAATGTCTTTTTCCATCTGCTTTTACCGAGGGAAAAACCGGAATTCCAATCAATGGTCTTGTTTGGATGGGTGATAAAGATTTTATGCAAAAGCAAATTTGTGAAAAGATTGCAGCGGGTTATCGTTGTATTAAGTTGAAAGTGGGTGCGATAGATTTTGAAACGGAGTTGGAGATTATTTCCGAAATTCGCAAACAGTTTTCGCCGGATGATATTGAAATTAGGTTGGATGCAAATGGTGGATTTACACCTGAAAATGCATTGGAGAAACTAGAAAGACTTTCGACATTTCAGATTCATTCTATCGAACAACCTATCCAACCAAAACAG
>Ga0302288_1001269_pt1 | contig 16759 bp, 11 predicted proteins | sample III_Fen_N1_1_FD_194549 | JGI IMG/M metagenome (GOLD analysis project Ga0302288, IMG submission 194549) | Peat permafrost microbial communities from Stordalen Mire near Abisko, Sweden - III_Fen_N1_1 | ecosystem: Environmental > Terrestrial > Soil > Wetlands > Permafrost | place: Sweden: Abisko...
AAATTCAGTTGGTGGATTATTTAACTCTTCAATATAAATCCATATCTCATGATTTACACTACTTACTTTGGTTACTTCAAAATAGTCTAACAAGCCTTTGGGTAGTAGTAACTTTACTAATTCTGTTTGAGTATCTTGTAACATATATTCCTTTTTATTGAATACAAAGTTATTATTTTACCTTTTACTCCCCAAATTTTGGCTTGAGCCTAAAAAATCATTGCTGACAACGGAATAAAATAAATTTATTCCGTTCTTTGTGAATATCAAATTTATTATACTGATGAAAAAGATTTTAGTATTATTATTGGCCTCAATGGCTGTTTGTTCCATCTTTGGACAAACAACTAATAAATATATCATTATCGATCAATTTGGTTATCTACCTGAAGCTGAAAAGGTCGCCGTTATTGTTGATCCACAAATCGGTTTTAACGCTGAAGATTCTTACGTTCCGGGAAACAATTTTGAATTGATAAATGTTAACACAGGACTGTCTGTTTTCAAAGCAACACCTACGCTATGGAACAATGGTCGAATCGATAATCAGGCAGGAGATAAAGGCTGGTGGTTCAATTTTTCGTCGATTCGGGATACCGGAACTTATTATGTTTTAGACCGCCAGAAAAACGCCAAATCATTTAATTTCAGGATCGCAAACAACGTCTATCTTGATGCTCTCAATGCCGCTTGCAAAATGTTCTATTACAATCGTTGTAATTCGGCCAAACAAGAGCCTTTTGCCGATAAACGCTGGACGGACAAAGCCGACAATCTCGGATCAAACCAAGATAGTCAGTGCCATGATATAAATGATAGAGAAAACCCTGCAAAAATAAAAGATCTCAGTGGCGGTTGGTGGGATGCCGGCGATATGAATAAATATGTTACCTTTTTATATGATGTACTAAATCCATTGCTTTCGGCATTCGATTACAATCCGGCAGTGTTTAAGGATAATGTAAATATTCCCGAATCGGGAAATGGTATTCCTGACATTGTTGATGAAATGGTTGTTGAACTTAATTGGATGATAAAAATGCAGGAACCGGATGGTGGCGTTCATATAAAAATGGGTGAAATAGTACCAACACAAAAGATTCCTCCAAGTTCATCAACAAATGCACGGTTTTATGGACCAGTATGTTCTTCGTCAACAATTGTATTATCGGGGATATTTGCCCATGCAGCACTTGTTTTAGAGCCATTTCCAATGTATCATCCATTACGCGATGAACTACGACGACGTTCGGAATTGGCTTGGAAATGGTATGTGGCAAATCCAAAATGCGATACTTGCGATAATCAGACAATCAGAGCCGGCGATGCCGATTTGCCTCTTGAAAAGCAAGATAAAGCTGCACTTGTTGCTGCATTTTATCTTTTTAAACTTACAAGAAATCAGGTGTATCACAATTATTTTAAAATGAATGTTCTGAAACACGATATGTACTCGCAAGATAATAGTGATTTATATGCAACAACCTTTCACACAGCTTTACTCGAATATGTTCATTTGCCAAAAGTCGATTCAGTCTTAGCGTCTCAGATTATGATAGCTCAAAAATCAAATGCTGATAATATCAAAACCCTTTATGGATGGAACGATACGTTGAGCCTTTATCGAGCTTATACAACTGATGCATCCTATCATTGGGGAAGTTTAATGCCAATTGCAAGTACGGGAATCATAAATGAATTGGTGTTGTCTTTCGATGTTGATTATTCTCGGAATAAAGCTTTTTCGAAAAAGGCATTGGGTATCATCAATTTTTTTCATGGAGTGAATCCTTTGAATTTGATGTATTTGTCAAATATGTATGAAAAAGGCGGTGATAATTGTGTAAATCAGATATATCACACCTGGTTTGCCAATGGAAGTCAATGGGACGATTGCCGAACATCGGCAGGTCCACCACCAGGATATTTGACGGGAGGTCCTAGTAAACAATATAATATTAAAACAGTGTCGCCACCATACGGACAACCAGCAATGAAAAGTTATAAAGATTGGAATGTTGGTTGGCCTGAAAATTCTTGGGAAATTACAGAGCCTTCGATTTATTGTCAAGCTTTATATATTAGATTATTAGCACCTTATGTACGTATAGAATAATGGAAGTTGGGATAGTTTTAAAATCAACCGGGAGTTGGTACAAGGTAAAAACAGAATCGTGCAAAATATTTGATTGCCGGTTGATTGGTAAAATGCGTGAAGACGGTATCAGAAGCACCAATCCAATTGCGGTTGGAGATAAGGTCGATTTTGAAATAGATACTGACACAAATGGTATTATTAAATCGATTCACAATCGCAAAAACTATATTATCAGGCGTTCCTCAAATTTGTCGAAAGAATCACACATTATTGCGGCCAACATTGATAATGCTTTTTTGATGGTCTCACTTCGTTCACCTAAAACGCCAACGCAATTCATCGATAGATTTTTAGTCTCTGCCGAAGCATATCAAATTCCTGTTACAATTGTATTTAATAAAATTGATCTTTATACAGAAGCAGATTTAAAAGCTCTTCGTGAATTAGAAATTTTATATACATCGATTGGATATGAATGTATTCAGATTTCAGTGAAAAACAATATCAATATCAATCTGATACAAGATCGGCTATTGAATAATGTATCATTATTTTCAGGGAATTCGGGTGTAGGAAAATCCTCGCTAATAAATATTCTTGAACCACATTTAGAAATTAAAACGGCAACCGTTTCTAAAAGTCACAATAAAGGAACTCATACAACGACCTTTGCCGAAATGTATGAACTCTCGTCAGGTGGGTATATTGTTGATACACCTGGTTTGAAGGGATTTGGACTCCATAAAATGGAGATGGAAGAAATCAGCCATTATTTCCCCGAAATGTTTAATCTGCTTGGGAAATGCGAATATTACAATTGTACTCATATTCATGAACCTGGCTGTGAGGTTATTAATGCTGTAAAAGAAGGCAGAGTTCATTCATCCCGATATGAGAATTATGTTGGAATGATTGAGGATTGTAAAGAAGATAAATATAGAAGATAAAAAAAGGGAAGCTTGATAACCAAACTTCCCTTTTAAATGATTTTATAATCGACTTATTTATAGACTTTAGCTATAACAGTAGAACCATCTCTCATTGTTGCTTTTACAAAAGACACTCCTTTTGGATAATTAATACCGTCGACAGTTTGTGCTCTTCCAATACTTTGACCTAAAATATTGATTCCTTCTGCTGCAATCACATTGTTATCGTGTAAAAGGCTTCCAAAGCTCACTTCGTTAGGTTTAACAATCTTTGATGCAGTAACTTGATCTCCTACAAATATATTATACAATTTAACATTAGAACTTTTCTTATTTATAGTTGATAAAAATAAATAGAATGTATTATAGGCTGTACTATTGTCCATTGAGTTCAAATCAGCAGTTGCTGGTATAGGAAGCGTTACATCAACAGTTATTGTTTTGCCTGTAGTTTTAATTGTATCCCCAGTCTCTAGAGCTAAAAGTTGAGTCGCTGCAGTATTAGGTGTATGGTCTATTTTTGCCCAATAATATAGAGTATCAGGGGTATTTATAACGAACTGAACCTTGTTGTTCCCTTTTAACATAAAAGGAATCTTTGCTGATTTATCTGCATTATCTTTGCAAAATTGAATATCTCCTCTATCCCACCATGCAAGAGTAGCGTCGTCAGTTCCTGGTAATGCTATTGTAATATATTCTCCATCTTTGTTATACATAGCACCATAAGGTGATTCAAATTTGTCAAGCCAAGCACCATCTACAGCATCTGAATCGGAAAAATAAATACTAAATCCAGTTGAGAATGTTCCATCAACACCAGCAATGTTTCCTAAATTTGTTGTTCTAACAGTTGCTTGAGAGAATCCTGAATATGCACTGAAAGACAATGCAACAGCAAAAAGTAACAGTTTCTTCATAATCATCAATTTTAAAGGTTAAAATATTTCGTGTTGTAAAAGTATGATATATTTTATTCTCTTCAAATAGTTAAGTGTAATTTGTACACGATTAATTTCCTGTTATTTCTTCTACGATTTCTTCAAAATTTATTCCCGAAAAATTGCCCGATGACATGAAAAGCATATTCTTGTTTACCCATTCTATGGATTGAATTTCTTTAAGTAATTCTGCTTGGTCTGTAAAGACTTTCACTTGGGCATTTCCAAATGCGTTAAAGACTTGTTCTGCATCAACAATCTTTTTGCCCTTGCTGTTTGCAATATTTGGATTATAGTAAACAAGCCTGGTGTCGGCCAAATCCATTGTTCCGTTATATTGCTCAATAAAACTTTCGTTTAGGGTACTGGTGGAATGTAGTTCGATACATGCCACCAAATGACGTTTAGGAAATTGTTGACGTACGGCCTTAATTGTTGCCGAAAGTTTTGATGGAGAATGTGCAAAGTCGAGATAGACGTTTACTGAATCATTTTTCCCTAATAATTGTAACCGTTTTGAAGTTCCTTTATAGGTAAGCATTGCGTTATAGAACATTTGTTCGGTAAGTCCAAGCATCCGGCATATTTGTAATGCTCCGGCAACGTTCTGCATATTGTGTTCTCCAAATACTGACATTGGAATTCGTCCTGAATCGACAATCAGGAAGTTCTTGTTTTCAAATGTTTCGTATGGATGTGTGTTATAGGGGATTTTCTCCAAATCGTTTCGATGTTCATCAACAAGTCGTTTTACCATGATATCGTTTTCGCAATAGATGAGGCTTCCTCCTGGTTCTATGGAATCGATAAATCGACGGAACTGGTCGATGTAAATATAGAACGAAGGATAAACATTGGCATGATCCCAGGCAATACCGCTGATTAGCCCAATATGAGCTTTATAGAACTGAAATTTTGGATTAAGTTCGATTGATGAAGATATGTTTTCATCGCCTTCGATAATAATTAATTGGGCTTCGTCGGTAAGTTGTACCATTGTGTCGAATCCATCGAGTTCTGCTCCGATAAGAAAGTCGACATCGAAATTATTAAACGTCAGAGCATGGATTATCATTGATGTAATGGTGGTTTTGCCATTACTGCCTCCAATAACAATGCGGACTTTATTTTGGCATTGTTCATACAGGAATTCGGGATATGAGTAGACTTTTAATCCAAGCTTTTGAGCCTTAACTAATTCAGCATTATCGGTAGGGACATATTGGCTTAGAATAACTGCATCAAGCTTTTTTGTAATTTTTTCGGGATGCCATTCTTTATCGTTGGGCATTATTCCATTTTGGGAAAGTCGTGATTGAGCAATATCGGCGATTGTTTCGTCACTTCCGGTAATTGTGAAGCCTTTTTTGTGAAGGGCGACTGCCAGATTATGCATGACGCTATTTCCAATGCCTATAAAATGTATATTCTTCATGATAACAAATATAATTGTTTTTAATGGAATGTGGTTCTCTTCAATTTAGGTGAGAGATTCCACATCTATCGCTTTCTGCAAATATAAGAAATGCAGTTCGTAAGAAAGTTAAATTATCTATAAATGTTAAGCATTAAGAAATAATGCATTAAGTTATAATAAATCGCCTAATTCTATTTTCAGACTTCCTGAAGCAGCTCCTCCTAGTATTATGGAATGTGGTGTAATGGTAATTTTATCGAGTGTTATTTGATTAAGATTTCCGTTGAGTGTTGCTCCTTTTCTGATTTGATATGATTTCAAGAACGAATTGCTTGAGGTTATTGCTCCCTGCATTTGGTCTTTGAGCGAAATGGTCAGCATTGGTTCAATCATTTTTAAGAAATTTTTATGAAGCAACCAATTTGCCGATTTCAGCAATGCATTACGTGTTTTCATTTCAAAGTCGAAATCTGTAATCTTCAAAGCTTGTGTCTGATTGTCATATTGTAGTTTGCCAATGCAATATACCGTTCCATTTGCCGATCCTTCAACATTAATCACTACAACTATATTCTCGCCTTGTCCAAACATGGTGATGCTTGTGATTTTTACATGTTTTCGTCCTTCTTTAAATTCTTGCCCTACTACATATTTTTGGGCTAATTCGGTAATCTTGTCGAACGAGACGTTGATGTTGGTATTAATCTGAAATTCGGGTTTAATGGCGTTTACCATCTGATAATCGGGAAGTTTTGTTTTGGTTGCAGGAGCCGTAAGTGCCGATCCAACGCTTGTCTCTATCAATGAGTTCATTCCTAGCTTGAAGCTGATTTTGTTGCCTACACCAACAATTGGTGTTGAATAGAGAGCTACTGGATTTATCTTCAACCACACGTCATAATCTTTGTTGACGTTAATCGGGTTTTGCATCACATTCCATGTTTGTTCCATGGTGCTTCGCAGATTGAAATTATCGGAAATGGATTTATCGATGGAACTGCTGATTTTTCCTTTCAACGATTTTATTGCCATATCGGCAACAAAGGTTACGGGTATGTTTATGCCTGCTGCATTTATTTTTGGGGTTTCGGTCCAAACATATTTGCCGATTGTTGTTGCTGTAGCTATCTTCCAGTCTTTTGTAAGACTGAAGGCTGAACTGACATCTATATTCATTGCTCCGGTTGCCTCATAATCGGTGCTTACCGGAACTCCTAGAACAGTTTTTTTGTAACGATACCTAACCCATATTTTTAGAGGCAGATTGCATTTGATGGTACTTCCTACAACAGAAAATCGGATGTCTTGCTGTTTGATGACTTTTACCATCACATTATCGTCTTCGATATTGTTGTCTTCGTAGATTGTTCCTTTGAAACTGTTGTTAATGCCTTTCTCCAGTTGAGGGATGTCGAGATCAATGCCCATTGCAATGGTCGATGGTTTGGTGTTCATAGCCGGAGCTATATAATTTTCGTCAGGTTTTAAGGTGCTTAGTTGAGTTTTGCAGGAAAACAGGAAACAAAGTAACGCTAATTGAGATAGAGTTCGAACGTTCATTTTTGTATTATTTTAACTCCGCAAAGGTAGCAATAAACTTGTGTGGATGTTCTCAAAAAATGATGTTTGGAGCTCATTCTTCTGTTGCCTGACTCTAAACTTTTGTTATGATGTCTGTTAAGAACGATTATTGTTTACAACATTTTTTACGCTCTTTTTGCAAAGCACATCCCGAACATCCGGCACAGTGGTTTTTGCCGGGTTTCATCGATACTGATTTAATCATTGAATAAACCACATACGCTATGGCGGCAACAATAATTACTATGACTAGACTGTTTTGTATCATGATTTCCCGATTTTACATTATATAACTTCCAATCTGATATACGCCAAAGGCAAGAAACCAAGCAAGCACGGTTGTATAAATCATTGTAAAAAGCGACCATTTCCAGTTGCTTTCGCGTTTGATGGCTGCATTGACCGCTACGCATGGAAAATAGACCAATATAAACACCATTAACGAAAAGGCAACCAATGGAGAAAATACATTTTGTCCAATTTTTGGACCACTTGTGTAGGTCTGTTGTTGCAGTTTTGTATGCAGATCGGCCGAAGATTTGTCTACGCTGAAATCATTTTGATACAAAACGCCCATTGTGCCTATTACTATTTCTTTTGACGCCAGTCCTGTTAAAATACTTACGCCTATTTTCCAGTCGAATCCCAAAGGTTGAATTACAGGTTCCAGGGCTTTTCCCATTTTTCCGATGTACGATTTCTCTAAGTGTTCCGCCTGCCTTTCGGCTTCAAGGGCTTTTATTTCTTTCTGTTTGAGACTGTCGGGTGTGAGAGCGTTTTTTTGTAACGAGGAAATCGACGAATCGTAGTTCTTGGAATAGGTTACCTGTCTCGGGAAATATCCTAAAGCCCAGATAAGAATAGATGCTACTAATATGGTTGTTCCCATCTTGGTGAGATATTGCACACTTTTACCCCACATGTGGATGCTGGTGTTGCGAAGTGTGGGGATGCGATAAGGGGGCAATTCCATGACAAACGGGGCATCATTTTTAGCAAAGAAGATGCTCTTGAACAACAATGCCATGATGACCGACATCACAACTCCAATGCCGTAAATGGATAACAGCACCAGTCCTTGATGGTAAGGGAAGAATGCCGAAATAAGCAGGATGTATACCGGTAGCCGGGCACTACAGGACATAAAGGGAATAATCAGCATTGTGAGCAATCGGTCTTTCTTGTTTTCGAGTGTTCGTGTTGCCATTATTGCCGGGACATTACAACCAAATCCCATCAGCAGCGGGATGAACGATTTCCCGTGAAGCCCTATCTTGTGCATTATCCTGTCCATAATAAAGGCTGCCCGTGCCATATAACCAGTATCTTCCATCAGCGATATACAGAAAAACAGAATCAGGATATTTGGCAGAAACACGATAACACCACCAATGCCACCAATGATCCCATTAACAATCAGGTCACGCAACGATCCTATAGGCATGAGTCGTTCCACCCAATGGGCTATAAACCCAACACCGATGTCGATCCAATGCTGGGGAATGCTTCCAAGCGAAAATGTTGCCTGAAACATCGCCCACATAAATAACATAAAGAGTGGAAAGCCCAGCCATCGATTGGTAAGAAAATCATCGATACTCCATTTTCTTTTTTCTCTTATTATGTCCGATTCTTTGTACGTTTCCTTTAACGCTCCTTTAATGAATCCGTATTTGGCATTGGTAATGATGGTTTCGGTTGGTTCGTTGAATTCTTTTTGCAAACGTGAACTTTCGACCTTCGACATCTCTATTATTTTGGACGAATGTGGGAATGTCGCGAAATCTTTGGTGAAGGTCTTGTCGCCTTCCAACAGTTTGATGCTGGCAAACCGTGGATAATAATTATCGACCAATTCCTGGTGTTTCTTTATTTCGGTCTTCAGTTTATCGACCGATTGATTGATTATATTACCGTAATTGACATGTATATGACGTAAGATAGGATCTTTGTCTTCGTATACATCTATAACCTTCCATAGAATTTCATCAAGTCCGCGACCTTTCGATGCAATGGTTGGAATGATGGGAATGCCGATCATACGGCTTAGATGAACGTAATCGAATGTATCGCCTTTTTTCTCCAGTTCGTCAAACATATTAAGAGCCATGATAACCTTAATATTCATATCGATGAGCTGGGTGGTGAGATATAAATTTCGTTCAAGATTGGTGGCATCAACAACATTAATTACCACATCGGGTTTGTCTTCCTGAAGGTGTTTGCGAACATAGAGTTCTTCGGGGGTATATTCGGAGATGGAATAGGTTCCCGGCAGGTCGGTGATGTTGATGGTGTAATCGTCCTTTTCCACGCGTGCGGTCTTCAAATCGACTGTAACACCGCTGTAGTTTCCCACATGTTCGCATTTGCCGGTGGCAAAGTTATAGAGCGTGGTTTTACCGCAATTAGGGTTACCCACCAATGCCACATTTATGGTGTGAGTTTTTTCGCGAACCGAACGTTTCAGAATGTCGGAGACCACTGTTCCTTCGAATACCGTTCCGGCAATTTGTTTGGCTTCTTCTTCCGAAACAACTTCTATCTGCCGGGCTTCAGTTCCCCGAAGCAAAACCCTGTAACCCATCAGTTCATATTCCACGGGATCTTGAAGCGGAGCCTTTTTTATGGGAGTAACGGTGGTGCCGGCAACGAATCCCATCTCGTTGATCCGCTTTCTGAACGCACCGTGTCCCAACACCTTTGTGATGACTCCCGGTTCGCCCTTTTGTAAGTCCGATAGATATTTCTTCTGTAAATCCTGATCCATGTTCAAACCATTGCTTATCTATTTAGTAAATAGTATCTATACAGTTTTTGATTCATAGCTTGTTATGCCTGACATGACCTCCTCTACGCCTGCAAAAGGGGAATGAATTGGCTACAATATTCATATATCTTTTATTTAATTATGGAAACAACCTGAGATAATCATTGTAGTGGATAGGCAAGACGACACTGGTTATTTCACGAGAAATAATCTACCGGCAAAGGTAAAACTTTTAGCCATCAAAACGCAATCCCTACATATAGGGATATTTTGCCGGGACACCTTATGCTTTAATGTTAAATCAACAAAAAGACATGTTCCATTCAGTTGACAGCTGTTGAGTAAATTTTACAGTCGTATCGCTTGTCGATTCAAAATATTAAATATATTTGCTATGATTAACACCATTCAGTATAATCATATACCGCAATAGTAACACGTGTGAACACAGACAAGAATAACATATATAACCGTAGAGATGCAAAATACGCGTCCCTATACCAAATCAATCAATTTATAACCTTTAAAAATTAATTAACATGGCAGCAATTCTTCACAAAATCAAAGCGTATTTGTACGAAAACCTATTGACCGAAGACCCTAACGACTATGTGGCTCGTGTCAGTTCCGAACGCACATTGGGCATTACCGAAATCTGCAATTCGGCGGTGAACCGTGGCGGAGCAGATATTAGTGCGGCATCGATGGAACACGGTATTAACCTATTCTTTAAAGAAATGGGCTATCAACTCTGCGATGGCTATTCGGTAAACACCGGTTACTTCACCGCAACCACACTGATAAAAGGAGTATTCAACAGCCCAACGGAAACCTTCAATACCGACAAACACTCCATCGTGTTCCAGTTTAACCAGGGAGACGCCCTTCGTAAAGAGATTCAAAACATCGAAGTCGATATTCTGGGAGTAGCCGATACCGGCATAACCATCACACAGGTGACCGATATGAAAACAGGTTCGGTAAACGACAAACTGACCGCAAACCGCAACCTTAAGATAAAAGGATATAAGCTGAAACTGGCAGGCGACAATGCAACCGTGGGCGTTTACTTCGTGAACCAGACAACCGGCGAACGCACCAAGGTGGATGCCGACGAAGTGGTAACCAACAATCCTTCGGAATTGATGATTGTGACACCGGCACTTGCATCAGGAACATACACGCTTGAGGTTGCAAGCCAGTTTACAAACAGCAGCCTTTTGAAAGACCCACGAACTGCTACATTCGATAAAGTATTGACCGTGTTGTAGCCACCAACGCTACCGGACGGTAGCGTCGCACTCTATCGGACGGTAGCGACCGGCACTACAACCCGATAGCGACTGGCACTACAAACCATAAAGATATTCCACGTTTTTTTTAACGTGGAACAATAAACAAAGCCGCCCTGCCAGATTTTTAAAACCTGGCAGGGCAGGTCTAACAAATTAGAAACTAAATGGAATGAAAAACAAAAGGAACACCAAGTACCTCCTGTTACTACCAGCATTGGCAGTAGCTTCGTTGTTGCAAGCCCAAGATACTTTGTATCTATACAAACAGAGCCAACTTGTAAACAAACATGCCCTTGCCCAAACCGATAGCATCACCTACTATCAAGACAGCAAGCACGACAGCCTGTATCTTTTTAAATCTACAGGTGCAGTTCACCAAGCAATTGCAGGAATAGATACCCTGCGGTTTACCAACACCATTTCACAAAGCGGAGCCACTGTAACCGATGTCGAAGGCAACAAGTACGAAACCCTAATACTAGGCACCCAAACATGGATGGCAGCCAACCTAAATGCCACCAAATACAACGATGGAACTACAATACCAAACGTAACCGATGCAACTGCATGGGTGTGTTTAACCACCGGAGCCTACTGCAATTACAACAATAAAGAAAGTAATGCCACCACCTACGGCAGGCTCTACAACTGGTACGCAGTAAATACCGGGAAACTCTGCCCCACAGGCTGGCATGTACCCAGCGATGCTGAATGGACAACCTTAGAAACCTACCTAATAGCAAACGGTTACAATTACGATGGCAGCATTACAGGCAACAAAATAGCCAAATCCATGGCAAGCACCACAGGCTGGAACAGTTCAACCAACGAAGGAGAAATCGGCAATAACCCTTCTACCAACAATAGCAGTGGTTTTACAGCCCTTCCGGGTGGCAGCCGTGTCAGTGGTGGGACGTTCGGCTTTGTTGGTTACGGCGGTAACTGGTGGAGTTCTACCGAGTTCAGTACGAGTCTCGCCGACGGCAGGACCTTGTTCTACTATGGCGATAGCCTGGACGACGACGGCAGTGACGAGTTTAGCGGCTTTTCAGTTAGGTGCCTGAGGAATTAATTGACTATTTGATTTATTTGATTCTTACCGCTTACGCGGTCGAATTTTTAAAAAAGTGAAATGGACTGTCTAACTTTCAGGTCTGGAATCAACAAACAAAGATTTAAGATTAAAAGACGATTAACAAGATACTATAAAAATGAAAAACGATTAAAATAAGCAAACAATGAAAAAAGGATTATCACTGCAATTAATAATTTGCATAATGGCAATACTGTTATGCAAACAAGGCATGGCTCAAAGAGCCCTGTCGGTAACTACCGTTGACGGAGCACGGACATATTATGACTTGAGCAACATACACAAAATAACGTTCCTAACCGATAGTATGCAACTATATCAGACTGATGGCAGCATAAGAAAATATGCTCGAAAAGACCTTGCATTTATGACCCATATTACTTATATGATAAAAGCTATTCAAGTGCAGGCTGGTGCATTGTCGGCAGCACTTTCGGAAATAGAAAAAAAGAGTATAACCGCACTTAAACTTAAGGGAACAATTGATGCCCGAGACTTTAAAACCCTGCGTGACAGTATGCCGTTGCTTGCCACTGTCGATTTTAGCGAAGCTGCAATTTCTGCCTACAACGGTAATTTAGGAACTGCGGGTAGTGCTGTTGTTAGTTACGATGCCAATGCCATACCACGTTATGCCTTTCGTGGATGCGGAGGATTAAACATGGTGGTTGTTCCGTCGTCGGTAACTGTTATTGGAGCTTATGCTTTTTATTATTGCAACGGACTGCAAAGCTTTGTAATCCATAAATCGTCGCCTGTCGATTTAAGCCTGTCGCCCAACGTATTTTATGGAGCAAGCACAGCCCAATGTACACTATCGGTACCATCGGGTTCCGACTCTGTGTACAAGGTTGCATCTCAATGGCAAGCATTTACAAAAGTTGTGGAACACAAATATCGCGATGTGTTGGGAGTAAACAAACCAACCACGGTAGGAAATAAAGGTACAGCCTATATTTCAGTGAACGGTAATGGAATGCAAACGGTGAAAAAAGTTCGTTTGTTAAGTGGCGATTCTGTTTTGGTAGCCGATACAGTTATGAATGGTTTGTCGTTCGTAAACTCCCGTTTCAATTTCGATAATACCAAGGCAGGGCTTTACGATGTGGAGATACAATTTGCTGATACGGTAATTACATTGAAAAAAGCGTTTGAAATTCAAAATGCAGTTCAAGGTACATTAAAAATTGAGATAGTAGGTAATTCCTCCGTTCGAAGCGGAACGAATAATCTGTATAATATAACTATTACAAATACAGGAAACGTAATGATTGAAAACCCTTGTGTAGAATTGGCTGTCAATAGCGATGACTCAAATTTTAAAGTGTTTTTTGAGAATTATGACAAAGTAGATAAAGCAATATTCGATTCATTAGGATTCGATGTAAGGGAGTTTTATTTTACAAATACGGATGATTTGTTAGGTCAAAACAGAAGTTGCAAATTAGGAATGTTTTTTTTGTCCAATCTTTCGGCATACGAAAGCAAAACACTGCAAACTCGTGTTAAAAGTACAGGGAATTATTCCTTAGCAGCATGGAAAAGCGATTATACAATTGATGAATTTGCCGAAGATGCTGTTTCTGTTGTTTATACCGATGGACACACACACAATTATCTAAAATCTTTCAAATCATCCACAACTAATATATGTGATAAAATTTATGTCGATTGTTATAATGAGTTTATGTCGGGTGTAAATAAGACTATAGGAGATGCGGCAAAAGAACAATTGTTGGATTTAATTCCAATTGATGGTGCAAAACTTATAGCTCAAACAGGGTATAATTTAGCTGATTTATATATTAAAATGAATGATGTAGCACAAACAGGAAATGTTAACGAATATATAGGGGTTGCAAATGACTACACTAAAGGGGCTGTTATCGACGAAATAAAAGGTTCATTTTTAACATATGCAGAAAATGCTTTAACTAGTGTTATTTCAAATAATCAGGTTGTTAAGAAAATTGCTGATGGAACCATTGATAATATGATGAATAGTGGTAAATATTTATTACGTTCTGAAGCAAAAAATTTTATTCGTAAACAAGGATTAGATGCTGCTGCTGCTTTGGCAAAAAAAACAGGAGGCTATGCCTTACTTGCTGGGTATATGATTTCAGATGGTGCTGTGGAGATATTGAGTATGTTAAAAGCAAAACAAATGTGTAAACCAAGTTTAAAGGATTGTAATTCACCAGTCAATTATTCTAAAGATAATAATTCCGTTAACAATACATTCGAGAAACATAATGTTACTATTGTCAAATCGTGCGACCCCAATAATAAAATAGGCTATCAATCGCCATCGGGAAGCCGTTACTTCAATGCTGACAAAAACAATTTCACTTATATAATTAATTTTGAGAACAAAGCAACAGCAACGGCTCCTGCTCAAGCGGTGTATATCACCGATACCCTCGATTTGAAGTCCTTCGACATAAACAGTTTCCGTGCAGGCTTTATCCTTATAGGTTCCAAAGTGGTACAGGCACCATACAATGTTCAAAGTCATACATGGAGCATCGATTTACGCCCTACGCCCAATTTGATAACCCAAGTAATACTTAATTTAGACACACTAAAAGGCATTGCCCAATGGACATTTACTTCATTAGACCCTGTTACCGATTCGCTTGTAACCGATCCGCTTGCAGGATTCTTGCCTCCCAACGACAGCATAGGTTCAGGTCAAGGTTCTGTTTGCTTCACCATAAACCTAAAAAATAAACTAGTTGATGGAGCCGAAATAAACAACAAAGCAACCATCGTATTCGACGATAACCAACCCATTACAACACCAACGTGGAGCAATACCAAAGACATAATTGCCCCTGTCAGCACAATGAACGAACCCATTGTTAAAACCGACAGTATCGCCATGGTAAAATGGCAGGCAGTTGATAATGCAGGCGGTTCGGGAATTTATGCCTACAATGTGTTTATGAAAGAAGGTACAGGGGCTTATCAGCAACTTATCAGCAACAGTATGGTCGATAGTCTCGCCTTTACCTTTAAAAACGATATTACCTATTCGTTTTATGTAAATTCTGTTGATAGTGCCGACAACAAAGAGAATAAAACAAATGTTCCCGATGTTACATTCTTGAAATCGGCAACAGGAGCAAAATTTGTATCGACACATACAAATACCGAAATACTATATCCCAACCCTGCAAGCCAAAGTTTTACAATTAAGCAGGAAGGTGAAAACCAAGTACAGATCTTCAATATGCAGGGAATTTTGGTTTATGAAACCACAATAAACGGAAACGAACCCATTTCTGTGGCAGGATGGGCAAAAGGCTTGTATATCGTAAAAATTAAAAACCCAACAAATACACTGATACAAAACCTTGTAGTAGAATAATGATTAAACACATAAAGCAATGAAGAAGAATTACCTTCTACTATTAAGCCTTGCAATAACCTCGTTGTTGCAAGCCCAAGACACTCTTTATATATACAAACAGAGTCAACTTGTAAACAAACATGCCCTTGCTCAAACCGATAGCATCACCTACTATCAAGACAGTAAGCACGATAGCCTGTATTTCTTTAAATCTACAGGTGCAGTTCACCAAGCAATAGCAGGAATAGATACCCTGCGGTTTACCAACACCATTTCACAAAGCGGAGCCACCGTAACCGATGTCGAAGGCAACAAGTACGAAACCGTAATACTAGGCACCCAAACATGGATGGCAGCCAACCTAAATGCCACCAAATACAACGATGGCACTGCAATACCCAACGTAACTGATAACACAGCATGGGGGAGTTTAACTACTGGAGCTTACTGCAATTACAATAACCTAGCAAGCAATGCCACCACATACGGCAGGCTCTACAACTGGTATGCCGTAAACACGGGCAAACTCTGCCCCACAGGCTGGCATGTACCAAGTAATGCCGAGTGGACAACCCTAGAAAACTACCTTATAGCTAACGGCTACAACTACGACGGCAAAATAGCGAAAGCCATGGCAAGCACCACAAGTTGGAACAGTTCAACCAGCGAAGGAGCAATTGGCAACAACCCTTCTACTAATAATAGCAGTGGCTTTACAGCCCTTCCGGGAGGCTTCCGTAACCTTAATGGTACGTTCTTCAATATTGGTTACTACGGTTACTGGTGGAGTTCTACCGAGCTCGTTGTAGGTTACGCCTTCAGTAGGACCTTGAACTACGATGACAGTTACCTGAGCAGCTACATCGACAACGGCAACAATTACAAGGTTAGTGGTTTTTCTGTTCGGTGCCTGAGGAATTAATTGATTATTTGACTATTTGATTTATTTGATTATTACCGCGAAGCGGTCGAAATAGAAACACCCACCGCCCTTCGGGCACCTCCCTCGAGGGATGATTTTGCTCCGAAGCAAGTTGATTGCATGTTTGAAAAGGCTCACAATCAAGGCAATGTCCCCTCGATGGGACTATAGGGGCGTTTTGGTGATGAGTCAAAAAACGAAAGACAAATAAACCCGTAGAGACGCAAAATATTGCACTGGTGTCCGCTTAAAATAATGATAGATTGAGATTGCTTACAGATTGTAAGTTCTCTGATGATTCTGCATTTAATATAAACTCCTTTAGATTCTCTTTTTCAAACAAAGAGACACTCAAGAT
>Ga0302288_1001274_pt1 | contig 16693 bp, 14 predicted proteins | sample III_Fen_N1_1_FD_194549 | JGI IMG/M metagenome (GOLD analysis project Ga0302288, IMG submission 194549) | Peat permafrost microbial communities from Stordalen Mire near Abisko, Sweden - III_Fen_N1_1 | ecosystem: Environmental > Terrestrial > Soil > Wetlands > Permafrost | place: Sweden: Abisko...
AATGCCTGCTAAATATTACTCTCGCCGCAAAGTGATCCGCAAAGTTTACCGTCAGCAACTTCAGATGTTCCGAACCGGGGAAAGTATCCCTGACCGTATTGTTAGTCTTTCCAAATCCTATATCCGCCCCATTGTCCGTGGCAAGGAAGTGAAGAAGGTTGAGTTTGGCGCCAAAGTAAACACTATCCAGATCGATGGGCTAAACTTTATTGAGCACTTAAGTTTTAATGCATTTAACGAAGGAACACGCTTGAAGAAGTCCGTTTGGCTTGCCCGGCAATTGTTTGGGAAAATCACACACCTGGCAGCCGATGCCATTTATGCCACCAATGCCAACCGGAGCTATTGTACAGCCAAACACATAATCACCAACTTCAAACGAAAAGGAAGAGCCGGAAAATATGAAGACCAACGGCAGGCGATCAGCCGCGAACTTAACATCGAAAGGTCAACGCGTATGGAAGGCAGTTTTGGGACAGAGAAAGAACATTACAGCCTGCAAAGAATCAAGGCAAGAACAGAGCAAAATGAAGTTCTCTGGATATTTTTTGGAATCCACACCGCTAATCTGGCCCGACTGGCTCAACGAATCAAAGCCAAACACCAAAGAAAGGCATCCTGATTAACAAAAAATGGAACATCGATGGGATAGTTATGCATTTTTTGAAGCAAAACATCAAATTTGACCTTCAAAATTGGAGAAAAACACGAACTCACACAACTCAAAGAAAAAAGGGATGAAACACAAATTCGTGATTCATCCCTTTTCCAAATTTTTGACCTTACTTGAGAATATTCCTGGTGATGTCATGCCTGAAATTACTAAATCATTGACAATCAACCAAAGCGACTAAAAACGAAGTTTCAACAATCTGATACTCTTCGCTCATTGAAACGAGTGTAAACCGGAAGATGCCGGCAATACTTTAACCGATGCTGGTTCAGATTCTTAACTAATTAAATTGAATAGATAACAGCTGAGATACAATAAGTCAATAGGGTTATCCGGACTAGTGCCAGAAATTCAACAAAGAATTGATTCAAAAAATAAGGTTTAAAATCTTTATCATGCACTTTATAAACTTAACAGAGATTCAATTACCCCAAGAGAACAACCTTATTTCCTTAATTCACAAAGCATGTACCCGTATCGTCTATCGACCTCAGGTTAACAAGATTAACCAATTTGGCAATCAACTTCATTCGCGCCGAAACCTCATTTTTTTGACAGCGAGAACAAAAACTCTAAACCTCCTTCAGGTTTATTCCTGACTGATATTTCTCCTTTGTGAAGTAGTATGGCGTTCTTTACAATAGAAAGGCCAAGACCGGTACCACCGGTTTCGCGCGAGCGGCCATAGTCAACACGATAGAATCGTTCGAAGATTCGGGTCAGGTGTTCGTCTGAAATTCCAATACCCGTGTCGCAATATTGAAAATAATAGAATTTGTCGTCTTCCAGGTATTTCCGGATGGTAATTGAAGCATCGTTTCCGGCGTAATTAATCGAGTTTTCAATCAGGTTCTGAAAAACAGAAAACAGCAAGGATTCGTTCCCGTTAACAACTATGTCTTTACCAATATCTACCACGCATGCCATGTTCTTCTCATTCAACCGGTGCTTCAGGTTTTCAACAACGTCGTTGATAACGGGTTTCAGCATTAACGATTTAAACTCGAATAAGCCGCCAGCATCTTCAATATTGTTGAGTAAAGAAATATCGTTCAGAAGATCAGTCAGGCGTTCGGCCTGCGCAAATGCTTTTTCAATAAAGTATTTCCTTTTTTCTTCCGGAATATTCGGGTTGTTTAAAATGGTTTCCAGATATCCTTTTATTGACGACAAAGGTGTTTTAAGTTCGTGAGCAATGTTCGAAGTCAATTGTTGTTTTAATAGTTTTTGTTTTTCCGGTTTGGTAATGTCGCTTATCAAAACCTCGAAACTTCGGTCAACAAAAATGATGCATCTGATATGAAAGAACTTTTCACTCTTTTCAATGGTATATTCAAGTTGCGGAAGTTCTTTGTTAGGAGTCTGAACATCATTTCCGCGGTACTGATCTACAAATTCAAGTACTTTTCCAAATTCAGGAATGGTGAAAATATGTTCGGCTGAAATAGTTGATTTATCCGAGATCATATTAATAAACTGAATAAAATGACTATTTGCCAGTATTTTATGCTTTTCAGGAGAAAAAATAGAAATACCTTCATTCAGTACCTGCAAATGTCCATATAGTTTCTCCCTTTCTTTCGTCAGTTCATCCTTTGCTGTTTTTAAACTATCGTAAATCTGAATAATTTGCCGCCGGATTATACCCAGTTCATCGTCCTGAAAATTACTGTCCATTTTCGAAATATCTTCATTTTGCCCTGCTTTTAAGGCAAAATCTTTAAGCTTAATGATGAAATCGCCTAACCGACGGGTAGTGAAGTAAAACAGGATACCCATCAGAACAAACAGGAAAAAGATAAAAACCAGAAAAATATGTTCTGTCTTTAGAAAATTGATAATATCAATGTTATATACTGCAGCGGTCCGGACATAGTATTTCTTGCAATTCTTGGCATAATAGTAAAACTTCTGGTTTGTCGTAGCCGAAAGCCTGATGCTCGACCCTTTTCCAAATTGCAACGCTTTCTGTACTTCCGGACGATTCAGATGATTCTCAAGATGAGAGACGTCGGCAACGAAACTATCATAGACAACCTTTCCCGACATGTCGAGTATTGTTACCCGGGTATTTGTAATTGGCAACAGACTTTTGAGCGTATCTAATGATCTAAAATCTCCTGTTTCAAAAACTCGTTTGTGCTCGATGTAACGGTGGCTAACTTCAGAGATGTTGTCGAGTGTATTTTCGAGCTGAGCGGTACGGTAGTGCCTTTCGCGATCGTATTGGTAAGCAAGCACTGCAATACTGAAAATAGAAAACACAGTAAGGTAGTTTATTAGTATTCGCTTTCTGAATGTACGTTTTACAGCCACAATTTTCTATTTATTAATTGAATAATCCTGTTTATTTCATTTCTGCAAGCCAATGTTTGGCTAATTTTCAAAACAATATCCGTATCCCGATCTTCCTTTGATGCAAGTTCCGTAGTCACCAATCTTTTTCCTCAACCGGGCAATATTGACATCCACATTTCGCTCGGTAACGATTACATCGTCGGCCCAAATGCGATCCAAGATTTCCTGTCGGCTCAAATATTTACCTTTGTGCGAAATTAACATGCATAAAATCTCAAACTCTTTCCGCGTAAGCATGATATTCTCATCGCCAATGGTCACCGATTTCCGGTTCAAATCGAGTTCCAGGGTGTCAACCGTAATCACTTTAGGCTTGACTTCAACATTTTTTCCACGGCGCAATACGGCCTTTATCCTAGCCACCAGCTCTTTGATCGAAAAAGGTTTCGACAGATAATCATCTCCTCCAACATTAAAGCCGGTCAGCATATCGTTCTCGGTTTCACGGGCTGTCAGAAAAATAATCGGAACAGAAAGACTCATTTCCTTCCTGATTTTATCGGCTAATTTAAATCCCGACATTCCACCCATCATCACATCAAGTAACAATAAGTCGAATCGCTCAATTGACTTAGACAATGCTTCTTCTCCTGAATAAGCAACTTCAATCTCGAAGCCTTCGCTTGCTAAATTAAACTGAAGGATTTCGCACAAATCCTTTTCATCGTCAACAACCAATATTTTATAGTCCTGATTCATAATTCGCTGGTTAGGTATTAATTCCGGATTCAGTTTCGTTTATGACGAATATCTTTCCCTTCGAAGGAGTAAAACGAAGCTTCGGCAATATTTGCGGCATGATCGGCAATACGTTCAATGCTGGCAGCCATTTCTTTAATGTTGATGAAACTGATCAGAATATTCTTGTCTTCAGCCAAAAGATTGACCCTCTCGGCCACTTTCTTCAGCATCTTGTGGTTAAATTCGTCAACAATTATTTCTGATTTAATGGTCCACTTTGCCAGTTCCATATCCTGATTTAAAAAGGATAACATAGATCTTCTGGACATATCGACACTCAAATTCATCATTTTCGAAATAAACCCTGAAAGACTCGCATACACTTCTTCGTTTTCTATCCGACGCATGAGCTTAACTATACTAACCGCCAAATCACCAATCCGTTCGAGACTGATAATAATCCGGTAGCATGACATCAGTTTGCGAATCTGCGAAGCTACAGGCTGGTAAAGCGCTATTGAATTGATCACCTCTTCACTCAGTTTAACTTCAAGCTTATTGATTTTTCCTTCATTTTTAATGAACTCATCTTGCAGCTCCTCCTCTAAACGCAGTTTCCCTGAAGCAATCAGCTTTTCAACAATGTCGAGCTGATACAACACCAAATTGGCAAGTTTCTCGTAATCAGCAATAATATTTACAATGGCTTCGTCTTTCTTTTGCGACATATTTAAACACTTTATATCTGTGAATTCATGCACCGTTAACCGTTTGACTAAGATAAGGAAATATAGCTGTCGATTAAAAAACCTGAAGTATATTTCGTATGGAACAGTTTTGGAAATACAAAATTGAATCAATAGAATTAAAGAGCGATTACATTTTTATTGCAACAAGATTAATTTATTTTGATAAGAGGCAATGAAACTAATCGAATATTCAATTATACAACTGAAATTCAGGATCATAATTCAATCTGTCAGCATCCTGAAAACTGCAAATTTGTTACAAAAACGATAAATTTAGCTGAAAGAAATAATACAATCGGATTCAAATGACTCGAAAATTCCAGCGTTTATTCTAAGATGCTTATCACTTCAAATATGTTGATTTCTCGTCTCTATTGAAATCCAAATCACTGCAAGAGTCAATTAAATAAATGTAAAAGAGCTAACTTTCTCATTTTAAACTAATAATAAGAATGCTGAGATTGCAGTAATGGCAATTACAAATCCGCGATAAATATGTTCAGGGATTATTTTTACAGCCTTAAAGCCAACGAAAGCGCCTATTGCAATAGCAGGTAAGGTAACCAGATCCACCATTAAAGTCTCCGGCTTAATGTTGTTCCAGACAAAGAATTGTAACGGGAATTTGGTGAAATTAATAATCATGAAAAACCAGGCGCTGGTGCCAATGAAACTGTTTTTCGGAAGGTGCATGGCCAGCAAATAAATAGCGAAAACCGGACCAGCAACGTTACCAATCATGGTAGCAAAACCGCCCAGAATCCCCATAGCTGCTGCAAACCACCACTTGTCCGGGAAAAGATGTGATCCTTTTCGTTTGTCCTGCCACAGCATCAGGGCAATGCTGAGAAACACAAGAATCGCAATCAGATTTTTGAACTGTTTATCGTTCACCATTTTGCCAACCCACAAGGCAATGACCAGACCAACTACAGCCCAAGGTATGACTTTAATCAGATGATTCCAGTTAGCGTGCCTGCGGTAATAGGCCACTCCAAAGATGTCGGCCATCATCAGGATAGGTAGCAGGACTCCGGTTGATTGTTTAGCGCCAAAAATAAAAGCTAGGGCCGGAACCACGATCATCGAAACTCCCGGAACGCCAACTTTCGACATTCCGATGAGCATTCCGCAAGCCATGATGATGGTCCATTCCAGAGGATTGATAGGTAGGGAAGACAAAAGCTCCATCGATCGTTTTTGGGATTAAGTCACAAAAGTAAGGAAAGATTCCAGATCATGCCGAATACTCTTTATCTATCAGATCCAACTGCACACTATCGTTTTCACCAAACCATTTGCGAAGATGCTCGCGTGCCTGATTTTTGATTTCAGGAGTCACATAAACCGCCATCTGACGAAGAACCAGAAGCAAAACACCAAGGTCGTCGGCAAATCCGATCAACGGAGCAAAATCAGGAATAAAGTCGACGGGCAAAATGAAATAACCCAAAGCAGCCGACAAAATTAATTTTGCTTTTAGCGGAACATCATTCGACTTCATCAGGTATTGCAGCAATAACGTCGGATACACCACTTTCATTCCTGCCACTTTTGAGTATCTTTTCAGCTTATCCCCAAACGAGGCATCCGAATAATGTCTCCTGAATTTGGCCGATTTAAATTCATCAGCAAACAGGTTGTATAAATTGGCCCCGATTTGTATGGTGCGAAACTTTTTCATTTTAATGATAGATTTGCTCCCTTCGACTGCTTCGCGCTCAGGGAGCTGTATCCGAATTCGGTCTACTGACTACCAGCTACTTCAGACTCACATTGGTATAATCAACCCGAGTATCTCCGTAACTGGCTTCGATCATATCCAGCAATTCCTGGACCGATTCAAGCGTTTCGGCCCGTAACAGCTGAATGCGAAGTTCCCGAAAATTTGGCAGCGTTGGAAAATATTTGGCAAAATGACGGCGCATCATCAGGATTCCACTGCGCACATTGTCTTTCCATTCAATCGACATGTTGAGCTGGTCGCGCACATTCTGAACCACATCGGCAACCGTTGGAGGTGGAAGTATTTCTCCTGTTTTCAGGTAATGCTTCACTTCCGAGAAAATCCATGGACGGCCAATCGAACCACGTCCAATCATCAGCGCATCTACCCCGCTCTGATCCAGAAAAGCTTTGGCTTTCTCCGGACCATTGATATCGCCATTCCCGATAATCGGAATTTTCATGCGCGGATTGTTTTTCACATCGGCAATCAGCGACCAATCGGCCTCGCCGGTGTACAACATGCTGCGGGTACGACCATGAATAGCAAGCGCTGCAACTCCTGCGTCCTGCAGACGTTCGGCAACATCAACAATGATTTTGCTGTCGTGATCCCAACCTAAGCGGGTTTTGGCAGTGACCGGTAATTTAACGGCTTTCACAATCGCTTCGGTCATTCGCTGCATCTTATCCGGATCGAGCAACATGCCAGCGCCGGCTCCATGCCGAATGATTTTCTTCATCGGGCAGCCGTAATTGATGTCGATAAAGTCGGGCTGGCATTCTTCTGCAACTCTGGCAGCTTCGACCATCGAATGAATGTCGTGACCGTAAATCTGGATAGCCACAGGGCGATCGAAATCGAACAAGGTCATTTTCTGTTTGGTCTTCTCAATGTCGCGAATCAGCGCTTCCGACGAAACAAACTCGGTGTACATCACATCGGCTCCGTACTTTTTGCACATGTACCGAAACGATTTGTACGTCACATCTTCCATTGGCGCCAAAAACAGCGGCATTTCCCCCAAATCAATTGATCCGATCTTCACAGTTTCCAATTTATATTGATGATGCAAAGTAAGTAACAAAGTTCCAAAGCTACAAAAACACATCGCACCTAAGTTCTGCTTTTCACTTTGGGACTTTGCCTCTTAGGCACTTTGTGACATTATCTGTAGCTTTACGCAACCAAAACGGTCGTTCTTCCGTCTAAGTTCAAACAAAACATACTGAAATGAAAACGCTGTCTGTTATAAAATATCTCCTTGTTTTCTTCCTTTTCGCCGGAATGGGCTGTCAAGAAGCCATTATTGATCAAGGATTTACCATTGGGAAAGAAGAAAGTTTCCAGATCAATCAGCTTTATACTTCGTCCAATGGACAATATACCCTGAAGATTACTGATTTTGGCGATTCGCGCTGTTCGGAAGGAGTACAATGCATTTGGCAAGGCGAAGTTACCCTGAAAGGCGAATGGACAGAAAACGGAAAAAAATCTTCCTTTGAAATCCATTCGGTAGTGAGCGCACAGACAAAACAACCGGACGGATATACCATTCAGATCGTTGATGCCAAACCATATCCGAAATACGGCACTGAGTACAAACTCACCGATGTTGTTGTTACCTTGCTGATCCAGAAGAAATAAACCTCATCCAGTCATAATTGATCCGATGACCCGAGTCATCGGATCAATTATGACATTGCAAAACAATTCTGCTCCTCTACCACCGATCAAAAAAATAATCGTAATTTTAAAATCCGGTTCAGGCATATTTATCTAGCATGATTAAGCCTGAATTCTCTGGGTGCACTTTATTTCGCATCGGGATAAAATTATGTATAAATCATTAAAAAACAGCAATATGAGAACAAGAAGAATGAATGAAGATGAAGAACCGGAATCAACTTAAAATACAGAAGAAGGTAGAGGAAAAATTTCTGGAACAACGCAAAATATTCCTTTGGGGGCAAGTCGACGATGAATCGGCTCAGGATATTGTGAGCAAATTGCTCTATCTGGAATCGGATAAACCCGGCGAAAAAATTACTTTTTTCATCAACAGCCCGGGGGGAATGGTAACTTCCGGATTTTCAATACTGGATACCATGAACCTTATTTCATCGCCGGTTTCAACTGTTTGTATGGGATTGGCCGCTTCGATGGGTTCACTGCTTTTATCAGCTGGTGAAAAAGGCCAGCGTTTTATTTATCCGTTGGGCGAAGTGATGATCCACCAGCCGAGCATCGGCTATTTGCAGGGCCGAGCAAGCGATATTGAGATTCATGCCAAGCAGATTCTAAAAACAAAAACGTTGTCGGCAGAAATTCTGGCTAAAAACTGCAATCAAACTCTCGAACAGGTTTTACATGATTTTGAACGTGATTATTGGATGAATGCCAAAGAATCTGTCGAATACGGAATCGTGGATGGAATTTATACCATGAAGAGTTAGTCGATTGCACCAAAAACATATCTTCTGATGCGGTAAATACACTGGTTATTTACCGCATTTTTTGTGAAGAATAATCAAGACTCAACAATTCCTTATTTCAGCAGCATTCTCGCAGTTCTGCGGCTTTTCTGTTCTACATATATGCTTCGGCCTTCAGAAATCTGAGCCACCGATTCCGTATCATAATAACGAATGGTCACCAAATCGAGGCCGGTATTGTATTTCACTTCAAATTTTTGATGTAACTGTTTGATCAAATCCTCAATTCCCTGTTCCGGCTCGTCGAATGCCAGCGAAAGGTCGATGGCCGATTGTTGCAAAAGGCCAACCCGTAGCCGGTACTTGGCAAATAGTCCAAAAACATCAGAAACACTGCCGATGCTGATAAACGAAAAATCGTTGGGTGTCAGAGTAATCAGGGCCATATTTTTTTTCACAATAATCACCGGAACCAATTCAAGGGTATGTTCAACCGCATGAATAATTGTTCCGGGTTTTTCAGGCTCAAGAAATGACTTAACAAGTAACGGTATATTTTTATTTTGTAATGGCTTAATCGTTTTGGGGTGGATCACCTTTGCTCCGGAATACGACAACTCAATGGCTTCTTTGTACGACAATTCATCCAGTTTCTGGGTGTTGGCGAAGAAGTCTGGATCAGCATTCAGAATTCCGGGTACATTTTTCCAGATACTCACTTCTTCGGCATCGAGCAAATTCGCCAGAATGGCAGCGGTATAATCCGAACCTTCGCGTCCAAGGGTTGTGGTTTGGTTGGTCAATGTTCCACCGATAAACCCTTGGGTAATGTATAAATCGTCAGATTCAAACGTAAAGAGCCGCTTGGCCAAACGAACCGAAAGCTCCCAGTTGATGTTTGCTTCACGGAACTGGTCATCAGTTTTCAGGCAATTGCGCACATCCACCCAACGGTTTTGCAGGCCAATTTTGTTGAAATACGAACTGATAATTTGTGTCGAAATCAGTTCTCCAAAAGCCACAATCTGATCGTATTCATAGTCGAAATTGAGCGAACGTTCACCTTTGATGCGGTTACTTAGCAGCGTAAAATGTTTTTCGACCTCCGGAAGTTCAGTTGGCTCACCCCAAAGCTCAGTTATAATTTCATTGTGATAATCCTTTACCTCCAGAAAAGCAGTCCACACTTCCGGATCCTGGTTGAAATATTTTCGGGCAACGATTTCAAGCGCATTCGTGGTTTTTCCCATGGCCGAAATCACCAAAACCTTGTTTCCCGGATACATTTTCAGGATGTTAACTGAATTACGGACTGCATCGGCAGAACTGACGGAGGCGCCTCCAAATTTGAAAACTTTCATGATCACGATTAATTAATTTGAAAAACAAAAATAGAAAAATGCGCCAGTCAAACGAGGATTAAGCAAAAACTTTAAACGCAAAAAGTAAATTCCTGATTTGTAACGATTGTTACAATTTCTGATCGGTCTTGTTTCTACATTTGTAAATATACAACTGAACAATGACAAAAAGCTCCATATTAAAGAAACTCCGGAAATTCCACAAATGGCCGGGAATCGCAATCACCTTGTTTGTGATTCTGTTCAGCATCTCCGGAATTTTTATGAATCACCGCGACCTGATTTCGGCTGTCGACATTAACCGGTCGCTTTTACCGGACGAATACAGTTATCAAAATTGGAACAAAGGAGCCGTTAAATCGGTTTGCCAACTCGGGGGCGATTCGGCTTTGGTTTACGGAAACATTGGAGTATGGCTCACAACCGATCATTTCAAAACGTTCCAGGACTGGAATGCCGGATTTTCTGCCGGAACCGACAACCGGAAGATCAGTAAAGTGCTGAAAACTCTGGACGGGAAACTATTTGCCGGAACCTACTTTGGGTTGTTCCAATATTCGTTCCAGCGGCATCAATGGAAGAAAATACCTTTGCCTGTTTCCGAAGAACGAATTACCGATCTGATCCTGAAACAGGAGGAGTTATTAGTTCAAACGCGTTCGTTCCTGATGAAACGTTCGGATGAGATTACGTTTAAACCCATCAAACTTCCTTCACCGGAAGGATACAATGGGAAAGCAAGCCTGTTTAAAACTTTGTGGCTGCTGCATAGCGGCGAAATCTGGGGTCCGGTTGGCAAACTGATTGTCGATTTATTCGGGCTGGCCATTCTGATTATTTCGCTCACCGGATTGATGCACTTTATTTTCCCGAAATGGTTGAAACGCCGCCGCGAGAAGAAAAAAGACAATGCAAAAATGGTATCAGCCCGAAATTTCAATTTGAAATGGCACAACCGGCTGGGTTGGATATTTATTCCATTCCTGATTTTCGTAACCATCACCGGAATGTTTCTGCGTCCGCCTCTACTGATTGCCATTGCCAATTCGACGGTTTCACCCATTACGGGAACGGTTTTGAGTTCGCCTAATCCTTGGTACGACCAGCTTCGCCGCGTTTTATACGACGAACAACAACATATTTTCCTTTTCTCGACATCAGATGGTATTTTCTTCACCGACGAAAATTTTCAGGAGCCGATGCGTCGTCTGATGAATGAGCCTCCGGTGAGTGTGATGGGTTGCAATGTATTGGAAAAAAAGGGTGAAAGTAGTTACCTGATTGGCTCTTTCAATGGTTTATTTCTTTGGAATCCATTGACCGGGCAATTACTTGACTACCTCTCCGGAAATCCTTATGAAACGCCAGAAGTGGCCGGGCCGCCGATCTCAAAAGACATGATTGACGGTTGGTTTGTCGACAATTTAGGAAAAGAGTTTTACTTCGATTACAATCGGGGAGTTTTACCAATCCGCAACCAGATTTTGTTTGGAGAAATGAGTCCTGAAATCATTCAGAAAAGTCCCATTTCGTTGTGGAATCTTTCGCTTGAAGTTCATACCGGGCGTATCTTTGAGCCGGTTTTAGGAATGTTCTATATTTTATATGTTCCACTCGCCGGAATCTGCATATTGATTGTGCTAATCAGCGGATTCTTCATTTGGTGGATGGGCTACAGAAAAAAAAGTCGTCAGAAATGAGTCCTTAGAAAATTTTCTAATGACCAATGACCTTTCCCTTTCAGAAAATGCTCTTCAGAAACCCGGGAGCTTTGCGGTGTTTCGTAGCCTGTTCGAAGGCATAGGCCAGTTTAATTAAAGTTGATTCGCTCCAGGCACGGCCAAAGAACGAAATGCCAACGGGCAATCCCTGCACATATCCGGCCGGGACTGAAATATTTGGATAACCTGAAATAGCTGCAGGTTCAGAACTTCCGCCACCAAAATGATCACCATTCACCAGATCGATCGTCCACGAAGGCCCGTTGGTCGGGGCAATCAGCGCATCGAGTTGATGCTTGTCCATCAGCAAATCAATCCCATTTTTACGGGTCTGTTCGTGCACTTTTGAAAGCGCTTCCAGATAAACCGGATCATTCAACCCTTTGGTTTTCTCGGTATCTTCAAAAATTTCCTGGGAAAACCACCTCATTTCTTTCTCCGAATTCGTTTTATTGAACTCTATCAAATCGGCCAGCGACTTCACTTTCAGCCCTGTCCGGTTTGTCAGGTAAGCATTTAAATCGGCTTTGAACTCCGAAATCAGCACCTGCCATTCAAGCTTTCCAAACTCTTCGCGATTTTCAAATTTCAGATTTTCAACAATGATAGCACCTGCATTTTTCATTGTCTGAATGGCATCAGCCATCAGTTTTTCAACTCCAGAATGAAAACCAAAGAAATCGGAAGCGATACCAATCCTGGCATTCTTCAACCCATGAATATCCAGTGCCGTCGTATAATCCTGATTCTTTTCAGACAAAGCTCCCAATAAAATTGCGGCATCCGAAACGGTGCGGGCCATTGGTCCGGCAGTATCCTGGCTGTGCGAAATCGGGATAATCCCGTCACCACTCCATAATCCAACAGTTGGTTTAATGCCCACAACTCCATTTATTCCCGAAGGACATACAATCGAGCCATCGGTTTCGGTTCCAATGCCAATGGCACAAAGATTTGCCGAAACAGCGGCTCCAGTTCCAGAGCTTGAACCACAGGGACTACGATCGGTACAAAACGGATTGCGCACCTGTCCGCCTCTTCCACTCCAACCACTGGAGGAATGCGTTGACCTGAAATTTGCCCATTCGCTTAGGTTGGTTTTACCCAACAGAACGGCACCAGCTTCGCGCAATTTAGCTACGATAATTGCATCATCGGGAGCTGATGCACCAACCAAAGCCAAAGAACCTGCGGTGGTTTGCATTTTATCTCCGGTATCGATGTTGTCTTTGATCAGGATTGGAATTCCATGCATGGCGCCACGAACTTTTCCTGATTTGCGTTCCTTATCCATTTGCCTTGCAATTTCAATAGCGTCCGGATTCACTTCAATCACCGCCCTCAGTTCCGGTCCATTCGTGTTGATTTGTTCAATTCGATCCAGATATTTTTGTGCAATTTCTTCGGAAGTCAGTGCTCCTGAACTCATCTTCTCCTGAAGTTGTCCGATGGTTATTTCGTTCAATTCGAAGGCGGAATAATCTTCCGGAACAGAAGCCGGAGTTGTGGATTGAACACATGAACTTAGCGGAGCAAGGGCGAGTGTTCCGCCACCCAAAGCTGCGGCTTTAAAGAAATTTCGGCGTTCCATAATTCAGGAATTTAAATTATGCACAATTTAAGAAAAGGTTTGGGTTCCTCAAACTGGGGCAATAAAAAAGTCAGGGTTTCACTGAAAACCTTAAATCCGCAGGTTGTGTCATCTATCAGGGTTTACACGGCACGGATTACAAATCCGCGCCAGCGAAGGGTGGGGGGAGTTAAGAAAGTTGTAAGGTTATTTCTGCCATTCAATGAGCCGATCCATGTCCTTAATCCTGACAGGCTTTCGAAACCTGTCAGGATTGGATAAAAAATAGAGCCTTGCTTTCCACGCACCCTGGAAGCCTTTTCCACACATCTTGGAAAGCTTTTCCACACAGCGTGGAAAGGCTTTATTGGTTTACGCTGAGTAGAAATGACAAAGAGCCCTTTTTCAGTTCTTTACCTTTATAAATCACCGTCCTGATTTCAAGCCTGTATTCGCCCTGACTGAGGGCCGGCACCAGGAAATCGATCTGGGCGGGTTTGTTACGGGCAATCGTTGCGGCTTTAAATTCGCTGCCATCGGGGGCAATCAGGAAAATACCCTGAGCCGGATCTTCCGTGTCGAATTTCAGGAGGCTTCCCCGCAGTTGGGCAATGTTGCCGGGTGTAAGCTGTTCGTTGCGGGTGCCGGTGCCCAGGTCGTCGAGCGAATCGGGAACTGGACCAGGCGAAACGCCTTTTACGCGTTCAACTGAAACCTGTTGGCTCATCACACGCAAACGGGTGCCTGGGGTAATGTTGAGCTTAACGGTGTGGCGGGCAGAATTAAAACTGTCGTCGGGGCCGGTGAAAATACCCTTGACAGAGGGAGAAAGGTTAAATAGAGGGGTATTGACCGAGCATCCATCTTTAATCAGTTGCTCGATGGCATTTCCATACTCTTCGAACACGGAAAGGGCTTCGGCTTTGGTTACGGTCGAACCACGCCCGATCATCAGGTTAATCACATCGTCCTGTGTTTTGGCAGGAACATCTTGTACCACGGCCATGTAATCGTTCGGATCGCTGGTCAGGTGGTTTTCGAACAAGGCAAATTTTAACGACATAAACTTGGTTTTTTTTAGTAAGTAACTCGGAAAACTTCCATAAAAACAATGAGTGTGCAAGTTTCAAGACCTTGATGCAAATGGTGAACTTACTTACCAATTAATTCGCTTATTATGAGAAAGGTGACCTGTTGTAAGCTATGGTGTAAAGCATCATTTAGTTATGAACAAATCAACGAATTGTCCTTTTAGGTCGTTCATATGTCCAGAATAACCATTCGAATAAAATTTTGACTATTTCACCGCATTTTTAGACACAATGAAAATAGCAATTGTTAATAACATCTTGTTTTTAAGCCTATTCGTTGTGCAATGGAATTTGGAATTTTAAAAAATATTGATTAAGGCAAGCAGTACTGTGTTAAGAAAAGGTAATGATCATTGTAACGCGATTTGACAGTTCACTAAATCACGATTGTTTCCCAATTAATTACTAATTTTAGCCGCTCTAAATTTTAAATAGCTATGAATTTTTTATTGGTCATACTTTCGATAACTAGCTTTTTAAGAACAGTAGGTATAATCGTGATTATCTACTATGCGCTGAAATTTATCGGGCGCTTACTTTTCCCAATCGTGGTTAAAAAAGCAGTTAATAATATGCAGGAACGGCAAACGCAGTACCAACGTCAACAGCAATATAAACCTGAAGGCGAAGTTACGATAGAAAAGGACCGCAAAGATCAACCCCGAACCCATACTGCCGAAGGAGAATACGTCGACTTCGAAGAAATTGAATAACACCATTTCGGGTTACGAGTTTCGGGCAGTTCATGCAATACGTAACACGGAACTCGCAACATTACAATAAATAATAATTAATCAATCATCAACAATAAATAGTATGGCTCAGGAAGATGTATTTAAGAAACTGGTCGCTCATTGTAAAGAATATGGTTTCGTGTTTCAATCGAGTGAAATTTACGATGGACTGGGAGCAGTTTACGATTACGGACAGAACGGTGTTGAACTGAAAAACAACATTAAAAAATACTGGTGGGACTCGATGGTTCTGCTTCACGAAAATGTGGTTGGAATCGATTCGGCTATTTTTATGCACCCCACCATTTGGAAAGCTTCAGGCCACGTTGACGCGTTCAACGACCCATTGATCGACAACAAAGATTCGAAGAAACGCTACCGTGCCGATGTTCTGATTGAAGAACAACTGGCCAAATACGAAGATAAAATCGAGAAGGAAGTTGAGAAAGCCAAAAAGCGTTTTGGCGAGAGTTTCGACGAAAAACAATTCAAAGAAACCAATGGCCGGGTGTTGGAAAATCAGGCTAAATGGGACGAGCTTCAAGCTCGTTTTGTAAAGGCTTTGAACGACAGCAACCTCGACGAATTGAAACAAATCATCATCGATCAGGAGATCGTTTGCCCGGTTTCAGGAACCCGCAACTGGACCGATGTGCGCCAGTTTAACCTGATGTTCTCTACCGAAATGGGATCGACAGCCGATGGCGCTTTGAAAATTTACCTTCGTCCCGAAACTGCCCAGGGAATTTTTGTGAATTACCTGAATGTGCAGAAAACCGGTCGCATGAAGATTCCGTTTGGTATCGCCCAAATCGGGAAAGCTTTCCGTAACGAGATTGTTGCCCGTCAGTTTATCTTCCGTATGCGCGAGTTCGAACAAATGGAATTACAGTTCTTTGTTCGTCCAGGCAGCGAATTGGAATGGTTCCAGAAATGGAAACAAACCCGTATGAACTGGCATCAGGCATTGGATTTCGGTAAAGAAAACTACCGTTTCCACGAACACGACAAACTGGCTCATTACGCCAATGCAGCGGTCGATATTGAATATCGGTTCCCGTTTGGCTTTAAAGAGGTGGAAGGAATTCACTCGCGCACCGATTTCGACTTGTCGCAACACCAAAAGTTTTCAGGAAAGAAAATTACTTATTTCGATCCTGAATTGAATGAATCGTATGTTCCGTTTGTGGTTGAAACTTCTATTGGTGTCGACCGCATGTTCCTTCAGATAATGGCAGCTTCGTATGCCGAAGAGGAAATGGTTAGCGAAGATGGTAAGAAAGATATCCGCGTAGTGCTTCGTATTCCGGCTCCTTTGGCTCCGGTTAAACTGGCCGTTCTGCCTTTGATGAAAAAAGACGGTTTGGCTGAAAAAGCCCGCGAAATTATCGACGACCTGAAATTTGATTTCAACTGCCAATACGACGAAAAAGACTCGATTGGGAAACGTTACCGCCGTCAGGATGCGATTGGAACACCTTTCTGCGTCACGGTTGATCACATTACACTCGAAGACGGAACGGTAACCATTCGCTACCGCGATACCATGCTTCAGGATCGTGTCAGAATCAGCGATCTGAAAAGCATCATTTCA
>Ga0302288_1001278_pt1 | contig 16666 bp, 16 predicted proteins | sample III_Fen_N1_1_FD_194549 | JGI IMG/M metagenome (GOLD analysis project Ga0302288, IMG submission 194549) | Peat permafrost microbial communities from Stordalen Mire near Abisko, Sweden - III_Fen_N1_1 | ecosystem: Environmental > Terrestrial > Soil > Wetlands > Permafrost | place: Sweden: Abisko...
TTAACAACGTCTTGTTCTTCGATTTTTTCCACCAATTCCATGGCACATAGTGGGTAATAAATGCATCAAAAATCACTGGCAACAATAATAGCCACCAATAGTTGTCTACCCAAACAATAAACAATACATAAATTAAGCTCCAAACAAAGCATTTAATCCGTTGTTTTTTAGGTAGTTGAAATCGGGAATTCTGTTTATCGGCAGTCATTTGAATCTGGTATTTTAATCAGTCGCAAGTTTCTAATAAAATTGCAAATTTCTTTGCTTCAATATCGCAAAAATGAATAAATGTGCGATTCTAAAATTGGACCTAACATTATCGATTTAATTTGCCTTTAAACCTGATTGCTTGACCTTCTTTGGTAATTCCCTCAACAATCACGGTGAAAGGTCCTTTGTCATCTGCTGTGGTAAACTGGAAATCGGCCTTTCCATCAGCACCTGTAATAACAAAGGGGTTCCAATAAAGGGTGCTCCGATAATCAGGTTTTAATTCTTGACGCTCGGCAGGGGTCGAATACCCAGGGACGTAGAATGCTGAGGGTTTTGAATAACCCATCGGTATGACAATTTTCTGACTGGCATTCAGAGTGTTGTCAAGTTCGTTCTTCCTTCCACGTTTAAGGTATACGCAAACGATAACTGAGCTAGAATTGAATTGGGTTGCATAGATTGGATCTTTCAAGACATCGATCATCTCAACTTCATCTATGCTAATGTTCATGAGATCCTCTGTCTCTATCTGACTATTATCAACAAAACAAACAACATCCTTATTATTAATTAAGTATTTATATTTGATTGCAACGGAGTTATTTATAACATTAGGATCTCTTTTTATTGAGAAACCTGGTATTTGATAAAAAGCATCCATCATTGAATTTGTCGATTGTAATGTTTTCAAGTCCAGCGTGAAATTTGAACCAAAATAGTACGCCCCCCTATCCAGTCGGAATGATTGCTGCTTATCCTTCTTGTCGGTAACAACTTCCACTTCGTTCAAGTTTACCGTAAGCTGGCCGTTTTCCGATTTCCAACGGGCTCGACTCTTTTCCAACAACAAGCGTGTCTCGCCAGTTGCTAATGTATCCTTATCCAAAGATGAATTTGATATGGTGGAACTACATGACACTTCCGGAAAACTATCCTCGTTCATTACTAATTCTGACTAACGGTCAAATGCCACCATTGATAATCAGCATTTTAGCAATTTGCTGATTACTTGCTTTTATCGACCGTTAGCATACGAAGTTGGTCGAGTTGCGCGATTTCCAAAATGACCACTAACGGGTATCTAGACCGCGGCCGCCTTAGCGGCTGTGGCTTAGGCGATGTTAGCATTTGTTTTTAATCTTCTGGATTTTCAGTTTTCACATCAGTTGTTACTCGCTTCTTTCGCCTTAAAAGCTCATTTAAAAGAGTCAGTAATCCCGCACCCATTAATATCCCCGAAAAGAAACTCACCAAGCCCTCATCAATATTTGTCTTGGAATCCTCCCCCAACACTAGAATCAATACTGATGCTCCAATCAGAAGCAATGATAATACTATAATTCTCGTCTTTGTCATAACTCACTTTTTATTATTAATTTTCTTCTTAGACTATTATGATCTGCCGATACAACTACACTCTATCAAGAATCCCGTGTCAAGGCTAGACCATTTCTTTTTCAATCAATTCGGAATCAGCAGTGAACCAGAAATTTTAAATCCGTATGAAAATCCGATTTCTACTGTATATTGAAGTTGTCATTGTAGACCGAATCCTCAATCCTGATTATCTGCAGTTTTTTTATCCACTGCTGAACTCAATCTTTCTTTATCGGCCGAAACCAAAATCCCTAATTCTTTTTTTCATGACCATTGCAACATTTCTGAGGCTGTTTCTTTCTCTTGGATGTTTGTTTCACAATCGCAAAGACCTTAATCTGTGCGCTCTAAAATAAGTGCTAACGGATGGCTAGGGCGCGGTAATCAAATTTCAAATCATTTGTTTACAGCTGTTTAGCTAGTATTAGCCCTAGTCGTTTTTATTCTTTCAATTTCTTTGTCTGGATCCTTCCTTGAATTATTGACAAATAGAAATATATCCAAAATGCACCTGGAATTACCATCCAAAATGATCCTGTTACAAGGAGATACAACAGAATAATTGTCGTAAGAATAAGAACAATCAATAAAAACTTATTCGAGTTACGGATATTCAAAGGAAACAATCCAACGCCTGATATAAATGGACTTTGCATCCAAATCAACATTATACCTGTCCAAAGTAATAAAACGAACAGTAAAATCGGAACTGAAAATAAAGGTATACCTAGTGAATCTGCCCAATGTGGATAACTGCCTCGATACATCTCAAAATATAATTCTCCAACAGATGCCAAACAAATCAAGACAGAGGCACACAATCCTACAAATATTAACCAAATTCTTTTGCTTGGAGCCTTAAGTCTCTTATAGCCTATTGCACTTACAATCAAAACCATAACACCTACTATTAGTGCGGTTAATCCATAATTCTCCAATGCAATCTTGGATGTCAAATATTCATCACGCAATGCTGCGAATTGCTCAGAGGCATCAAATGCAGAGCTATTAATTGAAAGAGATCTCTCATTATAAGCATTTACATCCGTATATCTATCCAGAGTAAATGAATATCCCAAAAGTGATATTCCTAATAGCACAATTGCAAATCCAATGAAAGAAAGAATTTTGTTTCTCATTGTTGTAAAGGTTTTTAGTGCATTTTACGATTAGGGCTAATGGGTATCCAGACCACGGCGAACCCATTGCGACGCATGGGTTTGCTGCGATTTGGGTGGTATTAGCGGCTGTGCTTTTTTATTTCTCATCCAGATACTGAACAGTCATCAGAAGAAAATCAAGGCTTTTGCGATAATCCAAGTCTTCGTATTCTACGCTAAGTTTCTTGATATTTTTGTAGTAACCAGCCAACTTAAGGAAGTAGTTCTTCTCCAATTGAACCAAATTTGTTTTTTCACCCAGATTTTCCTGTAGAAACCACTTTTCCAAAAATCGAGCGGTACGACCATTCCCATCCTGAAAAGGGTGAATCTTGACAAAAACCAAATGAATCAAAGAGGCATAATAGAATATCTCATAGGAATTCAACTCTTTTGTCTGAAGTGTATTTATATCGTCAAATAGCTTCTCAAATTCAGTATTCACTTGATCAGGACTCGTTGCAACATATTCAATTTGATCGTTATTGTTTATCACAAACATCGGATTAGTACGAATGCGTCCTTGATGGATATCAGGCAACAAATTGGAACTCAATATCGAATGAGCCTTCTTGACGTTATCAAGAGTCAAGCTATTGGTATCAATAAAATCATAAGCAGCGTACAAATCATCCACCTTCCTGGTGTAGTCAGCTTTAAATACAACTTTCATGAACCGGAACTTGAAATAGCTGTCGAAATCAATATCCTCACCCTCTATCTTTGAAGAATAGACAGATGACACGGATTTGTGGAATTGGAAATAATCCACCGGCAATTCAAGAGTCTGCATCCTATTTAACTTATTGATAGGAGAATCCTTCACTCTCAAAGTGAATTCTAAAAGCATCTCAGATGTCAGAATCTTAAAGCACATACACGAAGTTTCTATCTTCAAATATACAAAAATTGCAATAGCTTTCAATAGCGCGCCCTAGCTACCCGTTAGCGGCTGTAATATTTTATCTTATTTCTTAATTCGACCGCTTCGCAATGTATTACAAAATGGTAAATTATTAATCCTTGAGGCAACGAACAGAGTACCCATTTTGCTTACTACAGTAGTTTTCGTAAACACCGCTATAGTAATTGCTCAGGTAGCGATACCAGGCGTTGTTCATCCCGTTCTGAGTAGAACTCCACCAATAACCGTAGTCGCCAACCCCGTAGAACCCATCGTTGGAATGGAAACCACCTGGAAAACCGGCAAAACCGGAAGTGTTATTTTTTGAAAAATCATTACCGATAGTACCCGTAGTTGATGGTGAAGCCCAGCCGTAAATAACAGCCCATTGAGAAGTAGCAGCCATGGATTTGCCAATTTTATTGCCAGTTGTTGTACCATCGAAATTGAAGCCATTTGCTATTAGGTAGTTTTCAAGCGCGGTCCATTCTGTATCAGTGGGTACATGCCAACCGATTGGGGCAAGCTTCGCTGTATTTACAGTGTACCAATTGTATAATACACCATAGGTGCCCATATTGTCAGCGACATTGTTGTATAAACAGTAACCGGGGGATGATAGTGCTGACCAAGCTGTACCTTCACTAATTAAAGGTATGGATGTGCCATCGTTGTATTTCGTGGTTTTCAAGTTTTCCACCATCCATGTCTGAGCACCTATTTTTACGGTGTTATACATATTGCCGTCAATATCGTTTACAGTATTTGAGGTAGTAAAACTTTGCTGATTTCCGTACACTGTTCCATCACCATTGATAAAATATGCTCGTACATAATAAAGCGTTTTAGCTGTCAAACCAGTTATGCTGCTTGTATAACTGCCAATCCCAGTGCCATCGGTTGTTTTATTGTTGGAAATAGTTGGATCTGGAGAGGTGTTCCAGCAAACCCCACGTGTTGTAACAGCCGATCCTCTATCAGAAATGACATTTCCACCACTCGTCGCAGTGTAAGCTGTGATTGCAAATGCTGCAAATGTTGTATAGTCAACCACTTCATCCTTCGTAGTAAATTGAATCTCACGGCTGTAAGTTGTCCCATATTTGTTTGTCGCATAAGCACGTATAAAGTAGGTTGTCGATGAAGTAAGGCCTGTAATCTCAGCGAGAAACTGTCCCTTGCCAGAACCATTTGCCGTCTTTGTAGGTAAGTCGATGGTCGGCGTTGGAGCAGTATTCCAGCATAGTCCTCGTTCCGTAATGGTAGAACCACCGTCAGAAGTTATCTCCACATAGATATTTGATGATCTGATCAAAACTGTCGGGTTTGAAATTGTCAAATTGATGATTCCATCGTAAATGGAGTCTTGTCCAGCGTCGGCACCATCTTTTATACAACGTACAGAATAACCGTCATATGGTTTTATGCCATACACTCCTATATTCCATAAAGTCCAAGGTATTTGAATCCCACCACTATCAAGATCGGTTCCCATATAATCTAAACTCCAGGAATTCACTGGAGAAGTACTTCTCCAAATGGCAATCAACCCGGGATAGACAAAATCACCGCAAAAAAGACCCGAAGGCATTGCCGAGAAGCCTGTTGTGTTGTGCTCGGTATAATCATTGCAAATAAAATCTTCATCTAAAAAGGTTGATTTAGGTGCACTCGCCCAATTTTCAATTCCTGATGCAAGAGCAATACCTATGTCTGCGTTAACTTTACGTTTGCCCTCTTTAGTATATCTCCCATAATCGTGAGTAGTTAGAAACGTCTTTAAGCTCTGCCACTCTTCATCAGATGGCAAATGCCATCCTACAGGACAAATGCTACGATTATCCATAGCTGCATACCAAGTATAAAGTCTACCACCCATTGTTACATGATCCTCCTCACCATTACATGGCCACTGATATTTTGGCTCAGATTCTTTGGACAAATCAAGAAAATACGGATATGTTTTGGGGGGATTGGGACCAGGATCTATTAAATCTCCATTACAATAACGGGTAGTTTTAAGATTTTCGGCCATCCAAATCTGGTCATTGATTGTAACGGTTTTATAAACATTCCCGTCGGCATCGATGGCTACCTCGTCATTCAAATTGACCAAATCATCAGTTTGGGTACAACCAGTTGAAAAAAGGCAGGTTAAAAAAATAATCAGTAATATGAATGACCTTACTATGATTTTCATTTAATTCTTTTTAATGTTACAAGATGAAGCAGAAATCCATTTCATAGTTGCAAATCTAGGATGAATTTAAAGAGTTGTTAGGGTTTGGTGTATCTTATCTTCTCCAAAACATTGCAATAAGATTATTTGACGCGCTCTATTATAGCTGCCCGTTTGCTGCAGTTTTTTTAAAGAAACATAGCAACTGCAAATGGTAGAGTAATAAGAATTGAAATTATCAGTGGTTTCCAAATCGGCTTTTTTTGGTATTTGATATCATTCCCCACAAATTTTTTCCAAAATAATCGAATTAAAATAAGTGAACCAATCAAATTCATCATTAATGGAAACACATATGATGAAGATACATCGGTCAATAGATTAACAACAAAGATGGTTATAAAAGTATAGACGAAACCAAATGCTATTACTAATAGTTTTTTCTTTTTATCAGCAACATTTGATGCTAATAGGAATGCACCAAATATAACAGAGAAAAAAATACAAAACGCATTAATAGCGCGTTGGGAATAAATTCTTGGGGCATCACAATTTGAAACAGCATTTAAGTCTAAGCCTAATCTTGACTCTCGATCCTCTGTCTCTTTAAGTTCATGAATGTTTCTAAGTATCAATGTATTTTCATCTACAGAGAATAAATGCCCACGACTACTCAGCTCATTTGCGGCATCTATAATTGCATAAGATGAATATCTTTTGTAATCTCTCAATAAAGCGACCAACTCTTCTGTCGTTTTCTTTGCCATTAAATCTTTGAAATCTGTAAACATCTTTGATGAATTTTTGAAGGGCCTAAAGAGCCCGATTTTAAAATTACAGCTAAAGGGTGGCTAGGGCGCTGTAAACCAATTGCGAAGCATTGGTTTACAGCAGCCTAGCCGATGTTAGGGGTGTGTTTTTATTCATGACTATCCTTCAATTGTCGACCACCAGAGGCTTTTCAGCAACTTGACATTCCTTTGCTGTTTCTTTCTTTTTCTTAATTCATCTGCAATAATCATCGTAGAAATCAATTATGATAGCCATGAATCTGTCATCTGTAATCAAACTTACCGTTGTCCAGCTTGCGAAGTATTGGAGCTATTATTTCGAGGGCGTTTTATTTTTGTGTTTCCAACCATTTAGTGAACTCATTCATCACTTCGGGCCAATGGCCTTTTTCGATTTTTTCACCATTTGAATCTAATTCATCAAAATTATGATTTCCACCTATTACCGGATACATTTTATAATTTTTCTTTCCCTCAATCTCAAAATATAAAGGTAAAAAATCATATCCAATACATTTAGGATAATCCTCCGTACCGTAAGCCATAAAAAGTGGTTTTTTCATTTTAATTAAGTCTTCCCTGAAACTCCGGCTAATACTAACCCAATATTTAAGTGTCGCCTTTCCTTGATTAAAATTATCAATACCTTTTGCATAATCTTTCCAATTATTCCAGTATGAATAAATACGGTTTTGAGTTTCCAAAGCATTTTTTTTCTTAAGAATTTGCTCATTCCGTTCCTTTGCAATGCCGATACTAAACGCACCATCAACTGAGCCAGATAAGAAACCAACTGCTTTTATTTGTTTTGGTTTATTTTCATAGGTGCAGATTGCGACCAATGCTCCCTCTGAATGCCCGACAAGAGAGATATTTGATTTATCTACCCACTTTTGCTTTCTTAAAAAATCGATTACGGCTCTTGTTCTTTTTACATACATTTCAAGATAATTATCATTCATATATTCAGAAGAGTATCCTTTGGGAGATGTCAAATCTGGAACGGACTCATAATCTGAATTAAGTGTTTCTACTTGTGCGAATACCGGCACATGAGGTTTTGAGATAATTACGAAATTAAATTTATCCACAAACTTTTGATAATCGAAATTAGCAAGAAATGTCAACTGCGTAAAGGTCATCTGCGGAACGTTGGCATTATATTTAATTACTATAGGAATCGGAAGGGAGCCCTGTAGAAAAATAATAATAGGTTTCTTTTGCTTAAAGGTTGTATCGGTCGTAATAAAATTGACAGTGTCGGTCTTGCTTAATTTTATTGAAAACAAACAAGCATCGACTCCGGCAATTTTTTCTTGAGAGTATGATAATAATGCAATACCAACCAATGATACTATTAAATAAAACTTTCTTCGCATATGACTTAGTAAATTAAATTATGAATGGTACACAACTCTTGTTAACACGTCTTTCTCTTGGATGTTTGATTCAAAATTGCAGAGTCCAAAACCTATAGGCTCTAACATACCACCTAACGGAGGGCAAGGGCGCGGTAAGCCAATGTATTTCATTTGTTTACCGCGGTTTAGCTGATGTTAGGGGCAGCTAATTTTTATTTATTCGTCGATGCATAATCCTTATTATATGCACTTTAAAATCTTCTTATCTTACAATATTCCTCATCTGCTGTCGCCATTGTTGTGTATTTTTATATTATTCACAAACAACATTTGGCATACAATTATGCTTATCAGCACAAGTTAAACGGTCAAAAGCAAAAAAATATCCGACAAAGTTAATCATTTGAGCAACTTTATTAATATCTTTGCGACATGGTTAGAATCTTCTTTAGAACACCTGCTTTTAATAAATTCTATGACTCGCTTAACACACGAGGCCAGAAGAAAGTTGATTATGTTCTAGACCAGATTCGAAATGAAAGAAATATTAGCACGAAATTTGTCAAACACCTAGTCAACACTGACTTTTATGAAATGCGAATATCGGTGGATAATGAATACAGGGTCATAATATTTGCTATTGACAACGATAACATAATCAATGCAAATGAAATTTTCCTGCTAAATGGCTTTATCAAAAAATCAACCGCTGATTACGACAAACAAATCGCGATAGCACAAAAATTAATTATGGAGGAAAATTTATGAATACAATAGATAGAACAAAATTGAACCTAGATAAGATCAGAAAATATCCTACTTTTAACGATCATCTTGACGAAAAATACGGTAAGGAAGGAACCCCATCTCGTGAGAAATTTTCTAAAGAGGCTCAAGCTTATTATAATGGCCAATTAATCGAGGAAGCTCGGAAAAACGCACATCTTACTCAAGAAGAGCTTGCCAATCGTGTGGGATCAAACAAATCCTACATTTCTCGTGTCGAGAATGGTAAAACCGAACCAAGGGTCTCAACCTTCTATCGTATTGCTGCTGCTTTGGGTTTATCTGTCGAGCTTAATCCCTTCAAAGTCTAAGGTTCAATTAAGAATCGGACATTCGCTGAACTTGAATATTTTCATTCTCCGTCATCAGGCTAAAACCCAACGCTCTTATCTTTCTTTGTTTCACAATTGCATGAACCAAAACATGTGCGTTCTTTAGTTGCCCCTAACGGGTAGCTAGGGCGCGGGAAACCAATGTATTTCACTGGTTTACTGTGGCTTAGCTGATGTTAGGGGCAGCTAATTTTCATTTCCACAATCCATCAGTAGAGGTATAATGCTCAGCCTCAAGACTTTTTAGTTTCTCTATCAGTCGGTGTTTAAACATCTGAATTATTCAATATCTATTTGACAAACTCATTCAATACGTCAGCAAGACGTTCAAGACCCTCAACAATTCTATCTTCTGGCATGTTAGAAAAATTAATCCTAAAAGTATTTTCTTTTCCACTGTTTGGAAAGAATGAGCCGCCAGGAACATATGCAACATTCTTTTCAAGGCATTTTACAAGGACATCTCGTGCATTGATGTTTTCAGGAAGCTCAACCCAAGAAAATAGTCCTCCTTGTGGTCGGGTAAATGTAATACCTTTTGGAAATGCTTTTTCCATTGTTTTGACTGCCAAATCTCTTCGAAACCTGTATGTCTTAATTATTTTTGAAATATGTTTATCAATATCATATAGCTCAAGATATTTGGCAATTTCCATTTGGGCTATTGTATTACACTGCAAATCAGTTCCTTGTTTTACCAAAACATATTTGCGTATAATATCTTTGTCTCCGGCAATCCAGCCAATTCTATAACCGGGACAAAATATTTTGGAAAAACTACCTGTGCAAAGGACGTAACCTTCCTTATCGAATGATTTTACAGAGGGTAACGGTTCTCCCTCGAAGCGCAATTCACCGTAAGGATTGTCTTCAACGACTATTACACCGTATTTCGTTGCAAACTCCGCCAATTGTTTTCGTCGTTCATAATTCCAGGTCCTTCCGGTTGGATTTTGAAAATCAGGAATTACATAAATCAATTTTACATTTGTTGTATTTTGAAGCAATTTTTCAAGTTCATCCATTACCATACCATCTTTGTCTGTAGGGACTTCGATGAAATTGCACTCATAGGCTCTGAAAGCACTAATTGCAGCAAGATAGGTAGGGCTTTCGCATAATACTATATCTCCTTTATCCAAGAAAACTTTACCCGAGAGGTCAAGTGCTTGTTGAGAGCCATGCGTTATTAATATATTGTCACGGTCAAATGAAGTACCAAGCCGAGTATTCATTCTGTCGGCAATCCACGATCGCAAGGGTGCGTACCCTTCTGTGGTTGTATATTGCAAAGCCTTGTGTCCAGATTCATCTAGTACAATTCTGTTTACTTCTTTTATTTCCTTAACCGGAAAAAGTTCTGGAGCAGGTAATCCTCCAGCAAATGAAATTACTTCAGGTCGTTCTGTTACTTTTAATATCTCTCTTATTTCTGAAGCTTTTAAATAAGACATCCTCTTTGCATACCCTAATACCATAATTACGTTTTAAATTGATTTTCAAAAATATTCTCAGCAAATAAATCTAAAGTAAGACAACTTATGTCAAAAGCAATCCTACTCTTCTATAATCGGATATCTGCTAAAGTTAAAAATACATTTTTTTCTTCGTCTGGACAAAACCCCACGATCCATTCTTTCTTTATTTCAAGGTTGCAGGAACCAAAATACGTGCGTTCTTTAGTTGCCCCTAACGGGTAGCTAGGGCGCGGGAAACCAATGTATTTCATTGGTTTACTGTGGCTTAGGTGGTGTTAGCGGCAGGTGTTTTTATTTCCAATCATGCTTCCACTTTTCAGGAATCTGCTCCTCGCCCTTAAAATAATTCACCGTCGAGTCCTTGTCGAATATCTCATTTGAGGGGGCTATAAACATTTTATTAGAATCAGGATATTCGCACAAATCAAATCCGATATAAGTCCTTACATCAAGAAATTGGCATGGTGAATCAGTGTGATTGTAAAGTTGATGTGCCCCACTCTCACCCTTCTCAAAGAACATCATATCTCCAGACTTGACAATCTCAAATCCGTTTGGAGTCCTCAATGTTGATTCGCCTGACATAATCATAAACAACTCCTCGGCATATTTATGGAAATGATATGGTGCAGAGCATTGACCAGGGTTTAATAATCGAATGTCGAAATTCAGATTCTCTGGATCCACACCATTTGCATTTCTTGAGTTATCCGTGAAAATCCGAAATCCATCAATCTTGTTTGGATTTTCAGTGAAGTTTCTGTCTTCACTTTTCAAAATTGTTGCCATGTTCTTGATTGTTTTGAATGAACAAAATGTGTTAGCATCGACACAATCCGCTAATGAAAAACGGTTGGTCATTTTGAGGTCATAAATTTATCAATTAATCCCCACAATCTTACTTCGACGCTCAAGTTGCAAGACATCTCTCCAGGTATCATCCATCTTACCAATACGCTCCTTTTTGCCTATCAACCGAAAACCGTGCTTCTCATGCAATCGAAGGCTACCGGAATTTTCAGGAAATATTCCAGCTTGCAAGGTCCAAATTCCATTTGACTCAGATTCAGATATTAGCTCACTCATCAATCTATCGCCAACACCCATACCACGAAAATCGGAATCGATATAGACACTTCCCTCGGCTACACCGGAATATACACATCTGCTGGAAACATTTGACAATGCGGCCCATCCTACAATCTTTTCATCAATAAGGGCTATCAATCGACAGTCCTGCCTGTGAGCATTATTCCAAGTATCCCAATCAGGTGATTTAATCTCAAAAGTTGCATTCTTTGTCGCAATCCCAGATTCATAGATCCTTGCAACATCTGCCCAGGAATCTGCAGTCATTGGTTGAATCTTAATTTCTTTCATTTCTAAAATACTTGATGATGTTAAAATACGGGCTCAACACTTACCGCGCCCTAGCTACCCGTTAGCGGTCGTTCTTTTTGTTATCGTCAATTTCTATAATTACCGGAACGTGGTCACTTTTCATAATCCAACTATCATACGTCCCAATCTCAATTTTCTGTAATCTGCTATATAAATCTGCCGAGGCAAAGCAATAATATATGTGATAAGGCTTAGTAATCTTACGTTGCAGAAAAAAAGTCGGATGCTCTTCTTTTCCTTGTTCCTGGTTGAATTGTTTGTGGTAAATGCTGAAAATATTCTTGTCAGCCAATCTATCAACTACTGCAGAATGATTACCCTGCCTATGTTTCTTATCCCAAATCTTATTACTGTTAAAGTCGCCTGTAAGAACTGACGATTCTTCGTCTAGAAGTCTATCGTAATGATTGATTGCTTTCCAAACTTGATCAATATATCTGTGATCTGGATCTTGAGGATTGTTGGCCCAAATCGCAAAAAGGTTAAAGTCTATTTGTCCACCGGTGACATAAATTGGTACAATTATCTTATAATCAGGATTGTGACAATCAAGCAACCGAAATCGATAATCGCTAAACGAGAAAATCCCAAGTCCTTTATGTTGATTATCTCCGAACCAAAGAAAATCAGATGGCTGTGAATTTGTTGAACCGAAAAGAAGTTTATCAGGATGCTCACACTCTTGAACTACCAAAATATCTGGTGAGTAAGTTAGAATTGAATCTGCCTTCTTTCTAAACGCACCTTGACAATTCCACGTGATTATTCTCATGATGATTTGTAGACTGTTAAAATACGGGTTCTAGAATGACCGCTAACGGGTAGCTAGGGCGCGGTAAACCAATGTAATTCATTGTTTTACTGTGGCTTAGCTGGTGTTAGCAGCAGGCATTTTTATTCAAAAAGTTCGTAATTGGTACTTCTACCACCCGATGCTTCCTTTCTAAGTATCTTCTTAGTTATCAGATCCTGAATATCCCTAATGGCTGTATCCTGTGAACATTTGGTAATCTTTGCCCATTTTGAAGATGTCAGTTTTCCATCGAAACCATCCAACATTTTGTTGATCATCAGTCGTTGACGATCATTCAATGCTGTTGTTGATTGACCTTCCCAAAAGTGCGCTTTAAATAACACCTTTACGAGTATTGTATCGGATGATATCAATGCATCCATTAGACAGTTTAGGAACCACGACAGCCAATTAGTGATATCAAGCCCGCCTTTCTGTGTGGCCTCCAAAATATCGTAATATGATTTTCTTTCTATCCTTATCTGCGAGGACATGCTGTAGAATCGTTGTGTACTGCCATCGGAACGAGCCAATAACAAATCGGTCAACGCCCTTCCTATCCTACCATTACCATCCTCAAAGGGGTGAAGGGTCACAAACCACAAATGAGCGATGGCGGCTTTAATTACCGGCTCTAAATCAGTGTTGGAATTGAGCCAATCCATGAACTTAGCCATCTCAGTCGGAATAATGCCCGAATCTGGTGCCTGGTAATGGACCCTCTCCTTGCCCATCGCACCCGAAACCACCTGCATCGGTCCCGTAGAATCGTCACGCCAAGTGCCAACGGAAATCTTGTAAAGTCCGCCACGTCCAGTCGGAAAAAGTGCGGCATGCCAACCAAACAATCGGTCTGAGGTTATCGATTCATTACAATTCCTGGTGGCATCCATTATCAAGTCGACAATACCATCAATGTTACGATCAGAATTGTCAAGCGCACCAATATCCAAACCAAGGCGCTTTGCTACCGATGACCTAACTTGATCCGGATTAAGAATCTCACCTTCTATCTCAGTTGATTTTATCACATCGAGCGTCAGGGTCTCCAAGACGGCCTCATTTCTTAGATTGAAACCAATGGCCTCCATCTTTCCAATAATCCTACCTTGCAGATTCCTTACACTACTGAGTGTTGTAAGCAATCGGTCGTTATCCCATGTAAATTTGGGCCATTCAACGTTCTGATAAATATATATCATATTCTACGCAATATTTGCGGTAAATATAATCAACAATCTACGCATATCAAAATATTCTACGCATTCTTTGCGATGATTAAACGGTATAAACTACGTTTGCGCGTTTTGTCGAGTAGGCCGGAGGAACTTCCCCTCCAGCCTCTCACAGAACCGTGCTTGATAGTCTCCCATCACACGGCTCTTGTTATACAAAAGTAATCAAGCGTTTTGAAAGCCATGCGTCCAGTGGACGAAGAGGCTCGGATAGCTAACAGCTAAGTGCCGAACCCAATTGCCAGCTTTTCGCATACTGCGTCTGAAACGCTTGTATCGTTTTACCGCCCATTTGATGAGCCGCCAGTTGAACCAACGAAAAATCCTCATAAGGTTGTATTTCCGAAACCTGCCGTAGTAGTTGATCCAGCCTCGAATCATTGGATTGAAGTAATCCGCAATTCGGGTGATTCGACTTTCTGTCCAGCGGTGAAAACTTGACTTTCTGAAGGTATCCGCTATCTTCTTCTCGCTCTCATGGCTTATGGAGCAATCATAACCAAGAAACATTGCCCCCTCTTTGTTTGCCGTGGGTCTGGGTTGGAAGCTGAAGCCGAGAAAGTCGAACTTGACGGTCTTGAAGGGGGCTTTTCTGTGCCACGACTTGCAGTACACAATCTTAGTCTTTCGTTCATTCAGTTCCAGTTTGCAGTCACCCAGACGCTCTTTGATGGTGGTCAGCACATTCTCCGCTTCCATCTGACTGTTGCAATGTACGATGATGTCATCGGCATAGCGAACAAAACTCAGGTGCGGAAACGTCTTTTCCATCCATTTGTCAAAGGCGTAGTGCAGAAACAAGTTGGCCAACAGGGGGCTGATGATTCCACCTTGCGGTGTACCCTCTCCTTCCCTAGTCCGCCTATTTCCCTCACGGTCTTCAATGGGTGCGGTCAGCCATCGTGTGATGTACATCTTCACCCACTTTTCTTCCACGTGTCGCTCCAACGCTTTCATCAGCAAGTCATGAGACATGTGGTCGAAGAATCCAGCTATGTCCATATCAATCACCCAAGCGAACTGGCGTACGTTACGTCGTACCTGTGCCAGTGCCTGATGGGCACTCTTCAATGGGCGATAACCGTAAGACAGCGGGGAAAACTCCGCTTCAAGTCTTGGCTCCAGATAGGCCTTAATCACTTGTTGGGCAACTCGGTCGTTGACCGTGGGAATACCCAGTTTGCGCATGCGCCCATCCGATTTTGGTATCTCCACCTCCAACACTGGAGGGGGAAAGTAGCAACCAGAACTCATGTGATTCCATAGGATATAAAGATTGTCAGAAAGACGCTCTTCATACCGCTCTATCGTCTCATTGTCTATTCCAGCAGCACCATGATTGCCGCGTACATGTTTGTACGCTTCCCAAACCATCTGTTTGGTAATCGGGTTACTTTTTGTCGAAGCCGCTTTGTCCCTCCCTCGGGAATCCGAGGTTGTCAATGGCAGTTCCAACTGTACAACCTCGCCCCTTCGCTCCATCCCCATTACAGGAACTTCATCACTACTACGAACGAGTCCGCCATCATACGAAGCATCGGTATTCGGTCTAACAGATGTTTGTCCCGCTTGTTCCTTTTCCTTCATATCTTCGTATGACTTCCGCTGTTCCATAAGAAAGCCTAAATAAAGCTCATGCCCCCTACATGACGCCTGCCGTGCAACCAGTAAAACAGGATATCCGTTGCACTTGTCCCGTTGTACAATATTTCAACGGTTTTGACAGGATGTGCGTTTTCTCGACAACTCAACAGGGGTTCACTCACGTTCATCTTCTTTATTCATACCTAATCCATTTCACAGGACTTTTTCCCCGACCGTTCAATACCTCACAGTCACCCGATCAGCACCGCGGGGCGGTTTGCTGGCTATGCCTGTACATCGCCAGCGGAGGGCCATCCTCCATCTTTCTTACAGCATCCATGCTTCAACGTTAAAGTGAAGCTTGGTTCAGCGCACACATGCTTGCTGCTAACGGGTAGGTAGGGCGCGGGCGAAACGAAGGCGTATTTCGCCTGAGTGGCAGCCTGTGGCTTACCTGGTGTTATGGCTAGGTTTTTTTATTCTTGAAAATCCTTTGATTGTCAACTACCAGAGGCTTTTCAGCATTTCGAAACTGGTAGCTGTTTCTTATCTTTCAATTTTACTTTATTCATCAGTTATGTCAAACAGTAGAGTACGTTGCAAAAGTGGATATCAATCATTATCTTTGATAGTATCAAATGATAGTATCACAAACAGATGAAACCACCCTACAGAATAACATCTTTTATACTTTCAAAGGTATCGTCAATATCTGAGAAATTGGGCGAAGTCAATGCCAATTACTTAAGTAAGCCGTCAACTCAATTAAGGAAGCAGAATAGGATAAAGACAATTCATTCTTCATTGCGTATTGAGGGTAATACATTAACAGAGGAACAGGTCACGGCTCTTCTTGATAATAAAAAAGTTCTTGGACCAAAGAAGGATATTCAGGAGGTCTTAAATGCTATCAAGGTTTACGATCAATTGTCAATCTTCGATCCCTATTCCCGGGAATCCTTTCTATCCGCGCATGAATTATTGATGGCTGGTTTGATTGAACAACCTGGGAGATTTAGGAATCAAAGCGTTGGTATTGTCCACGGAAAAGAGATAGCACATGTGGCACCTC
>Ga0302288_1001280_pt1 | contig 16645 bp, 15 predicted proteins | sample III_Fen_N1_1_FD_194549 | JGI IMG/M metagenome (GOLD analysis project Ga0302288, IMG submission 194549) | Peat permafrost microbial communities from Stordalen Mire near Abisko, Sweden - III_Fen_N1_1 | ecosystem: Environmental > Terrestrial > Soil > Wetlands > Permafrost | place: Sweden: Abisko...
TGCCATTGTAATTGAAACTGCCACAGATAATCCTACACGTACAGTAGCTAATATTAGAAGCTATTTAACAAGGCATGGTGGTTCACTTGGTACAAGCGGTTGTTTACAATTCTTGTTCGATCATAAATGTGTTTTTAAAATTGCACCTAAAGATGGAGTTTCACTCGAAGATCTTGAATTAGAACTAATTGATTTTGGTGTAGATGAGCTAGTAGAAGACGAAGATGGTATTATTCTTTATGGTGAATTTCAGTCCTACTCATTAATACAGAAGTATTTGGAGGAAAATGGATTTGAAATTTTCAGTGCGGAATTTGAACGCATTCCAAATGATATGAAAGAACTTAACGATGAACAAAAAGCTCAGGTAGTGAAGTTACTTGATAAAATTGAGGAAGACGAAGATGTTCAGAATGTATTCCATAATATGGTGGAATAGTCTAATATACGATGTTAATCATAGAATCCCGTTGAAATTATTGTTTTCAACGGGATTCCTTTTGTATAAGCTTTAATTCTGAAACACAAAACGGGGTGGTTCAATTGAGTTATCCGTTTTTGCTTATATAAAGGAGTTCTTGCAATTTTGTTTGGTTGCCATTTAAGAAGTTTAAGTCAACATGGCCTTTAATAGCAGCGAGTTTAAATTTATTTGTTTTTTGCCACAAGGCCCAATCTGCAATCGGTTGATTTTTATATTCGACTATCCAAAGCTTGCATTTTTGTTGAATGGCTTCGGTCAGATATTCATGAACATATTTGTAATTACAGTAAATAATGGGATAATAGCCTAGTTTGTCGTACACAGCATTTACAAAATCGCTCAGTTCGGCAGTTACTTTTTCTTTGTCGGCGGGGATACTTCGGGTGTATTCGGCATCAAGTACCGGTATTAAATCGCCGGTACTGTGTTGAGCCACCGCCAAAAAGTTTTTGGCTTGTTCCTTACCCGTACTTTTGTACGAAAAGAAGTGATAAGAGCCTACCGGAATTCCTAGTTTTCTTGCTTCGGTATAGTAACTGATGTATTTGTTGTCCTGCAAATCTGCTCCTTCCGAAGCTTTTATAAACATGAAATGAGGTTTTTCGTTTTGCAGTTGTGACCAATCTATATCTGTTTGGTAATGCGATATATCAATTCCCCAAAGCTGTTCATTGTCTTTTACATCGTCGATGGTCAGCACAGGGCGTAAATCGGTTATTTGATGTTTCTTATGTGATTTGGAATGTGTACGTGACGAATATGTTCGATGACTACTTTTGTGATGCGATTTTCTGGCCGACACAGCAAAGTGCGAGGCAATGATAATACAAAGTATAGCGGTTATTCGTTTTGTCATGGTGATGTTTTAAAAATACATCTGCAAGATAAAGATTTCTTTTCAGTTGGAAAAGTCCGTCATTTTTTTTTATAAATGATTAAGAAAAATGAACAACAAAAGTATTGTGTTTGGCAGTATTTATACGGGATTTAAAATTTCTTACCCCTCCAATCACAAGAAATTTAAAACAATATGTTATTTAGCTTTTTCTTTGTTCCGTTAAATAGGTTGAAGTCCACGTTTCCTTTTATACCGGCAATTTTGAACTTATCGGTTGTTTGCCAGAATGTCCATTTACAGTCGGGTCTTCCTCTATAATCTACTAACCAAAGTTTGACTCTTTCAGGAATACGTTCTTTTAGGTATTGCAGATAAAAATCGTAATCGCAGTAAACGATAGGATAGTGTTTGGTTTCGCGATAAATAGTATTGATAAAGCTAATCAGTTCGTTTTGCACTAATTTTTTGGTTGGCATCTTTTTTGAAAATTCAGCATCAAGCACTAAGGGTAAATCGCCACTTTTATGTTTTACGTTATCCAGAAAGTTTCTGGCTTGATCTTTCCCGCTGCTCAGATAAGTGAAAAAATGGTATGATCCAACTAAAATGTTGAGTTTTTTAGCCTCATTATAGTTTTCCTTGTATTTGCTATCTTGATTGGTAGATCCTTCGGTGGCTTTGATAAAAATAAAATGAGGTTTTTGATCTTCTAACTTCTCCCAGTCAACACTGCCCTGATGGTGCGAAATATCAATTCCCCAAATTTTCCCCTGAGCTTTTATTTCTCCAAAAGTTATTTTTCGATAATTGATTTTTGGTGCTATTGTATCTTTTTTTACAATTATAGTTTTCTTAGTTGGAGCTGTTTTGTTGGTAGTTCTTTCATCTGTTTTCTCTGGAACAGTTACTTTCTGTTTAGACGCTGTTGCACATTGAGTGAATATAAGTATCAGAAATATAGGAAAGAGTCTTTTTGTCATGACTGTTTATGAAAATTTTTGAAATTGGGGCTAGGTCGAAAACAAAGAAAATACGGGCTGCAATGCAAATTACAACCCGTATAACAACTAATTTTCGTGAAATTATTTTATTGCTTCGAGCGCTTTGGCTATTGCTTTTTGAATTCCATCGGCGTTTTTACCACCGGCAGACGCAAAGAAAGGTTGACCACCGCCACCACCTTGAATTTCTCTTGCTGCTTCGCGGGCAATGTTAACGGCATTAAATCCTCCAACTACCAAATCATCGCTCAGCAGAACAGTCAAAGATGGTTTGCCATCGGCCACGCATCCGGCTACGAAGAAAAGCTTTTCGGCTTGTACGTTGCGAATTTGGAACGCTAGTGTTTTTACCTGATCGGCATTCAACGTGCCTTCGTAGCTGATTACTTTTGTGCCGTTCACTTCGGTTGCTTCGGCCAACAAGCTGTTGCGCAGCGACATGATTTTTTCGTGAACAAAAGCTTCCACCTGCTTTTTCAATTCGCTGTTTTCGTCTTGTGCTTTTTTAATGGCATTCAGCAAATCGGGTGTATTGTTGAGCAATTCTTTGGCTTCGCTCAGCGTGTCTTGTTGTGCATCGAGCAGTTTCTCCACGCCCTTGGCCGATATAGCTTCAATACGACGGATACCCGCTGCAATAGACGTTTCGGCAACAATCCGTACCAAACCAATTTCTCCGGTAGCATGTACGTGTGTACCACCACAAAGCTCGGTAGACGTTCCGAATTGGATAACACGAACCGACTCGCCGTATTTCTCGCCAAACAAAGCCATAGCTCCAAGGGCTTGTGCTTCGGCAATTGGTGTGTCGCGCATTTCGTTCAGTGCGTAGTTTTCGCGTATTTTGCGGTTAGCAATAGCTTCCACTTCGCGAATTTCTTCTTTCGTTAGTTTTTGAAAATGCGAAAAGTCGAAACGCAATGCATCGGGGCTTACAAACGAACCTTTTTGCTCCACGTGCGTGCCCAAAACTTCGCGCAATGCTTCGTGCAACAAGTGAGTAGCCGAGTGATTGCAGGAAGTTGCTTGACGGTTTTCGGTATTTATAGTAGCGGTAAATGTAGCCGTAACGTCGCTAGGAAGTTGTTTGGCAATATGAACCGCTAAGTTGTTTTCTTTTTTAGTATCAAGTATTTCAACTGTTTCTTCCTCCGAAACCAATACGCCGCTATCGCCTACCTGACCTCCCATTTCGGCATAGAAAGGAGTGTTTGAAAGTACGAGTTGGTAGTATTCCTGATTTTTTTGTTTCACCTTGCGGTAACGCAAAATTTCGGTGTCGAACGAAGTGAAATCGTATCCAACAAAAACACTGTCGCCTTCGCGAACGGTTACCCAGTCGCCGGTTTCGGTAGCAGCAGCATTGCGCGCACGTTCTTTTTGTTTCTGCATTTCGGAGGTAAACTCGTCGATATTCACCGTGAAATTGTTTTCACGCAAAATCAATTCGGTCAAATCCAATGGGAATCCGAACGTGTCGTATAGCGTAAAGGCTACTTTGCCTTCAATTTCAGTTTTAGCAGCAGCTTTCGAGTCGGCCATTACTTTGTCGAGCAGTTTAATACCGGTTTCCAGCGTGCGTAAAAACGATTCTTCCTCTTCTTTGATTACTTTTTCAATCAGCGTTTTTTGCGAAACCAATTCCGGGTAAGCTTTACCCATATTTTCGCTCAACACATTGATCAATTTAAACATAAAAGCGTGGCGTTGACCAAGGAAAGTATAACCGTAACGCACCGCACGTCGTAAAATACGACGGATCACATAACCGGCTTTTGCATTTGAAGGCAATTGACCATCAGTAATCGAAAATGCAATGGTACGAATATGGTCGGCAATAACGCGCATGGCGATATCCACTTTTTCGTCCTTGCCATATTCAGCATCACACACACGACCAATTTCGGCAATGATAGGTGTGAAAACATCGGTGTCGTAATTGGATTGAACGCCCTGCATAGCCATACACAAACGTTCGAAGCCCATACCGGTATCAATTACCTTGGCAGGAAGTCCTTCGAGCGAGCCGTCGGCTTTGCGGTTGTATTGCATGAACACATTGTTCCAAATCTCAATCACTTGAGGGTGACTTCCGTTTACCAGTGTCAAGCCGTCAATTTTGGCGCGTTCGTCGTTGTCGCGGATGTCGATATGTATTTCTGAACATGGACCACAAGGACCTGTATCGCCCATTTCCCAGAAATTGTCTTTTTTATTTCCGTTAATAATACGGCTGGCTGGTAGGAATTGCTCCCAGATGACAGCTGCTTCGTCGTCGCGTTCCAATCCTTCGGGGGCATAACCTTCGAAAACGGTTACGTAAAGGCGGTCTTTGTCCAGTTTGAGCACTTCTGTCAGATACTCCCATGCCCATTCAATAGCTTCTTTTTTGAAATAATCGCCAAACGACCAGTTACCCAACATTTCGAACATGGTGTGGTGGTACGTATCGTGACCTACTTCTTCCAAATCGTTGTGCTTGCCGCTTACGCGAAGACATTTTTGCGAGTCGGCAACCCGCGAATATTTGATGGGGTCATTGCCCAGAATAATGTTTTTGAATTGGTTCATTCCGGCGTTGGTGAACATCAGGGTAGGATCATCCTTGATTACCATGGGTGCCGACGGAACAATTTTGTGCCCTTTCGATGCAAAAAAATCGAGAAAAGATTGACGAATTTCTTGTGAAGTCATTTTATAATTTGCTATGACCCCCTGCCCCCTGAAGGGGGTTCAAAGAGTCCCCTTTAGGGGATTTAGGGGTTCAAGGTTAATAATATCAAATAAAGACCACAAAAGTAGTCCAAATTTATTATTTTTGCAGTAATTGTTGATATAAAAATTGTGATTACTTGTTGATTTTCTTTCAGAAACGGTTGATAAACTTTCATTTTAATTCATTTTTAGGCTTGCTTGTTTAATTTTTGCATGCAGGATAAAAAATTCCTTTATGGCTAAGAAAAAATTTCACTTTAATCCCGAAACCCTGAACTATGAGCCCGTTGTGCGAAGTTTTGCAAACCTGCTCAAGCAAATTTTAATTCATGCGCTTTCAGGAGTATCGTTGGGGGTAATTTTTTTCTTTATTTTTGTATCTACCATTCAATCACCGGAAGAAAAACAACTTAGCGAAGAAAAACGAAATATGCAGGCTCAATATCGAGTTCTGCAACGTCAATTAGACGAAGTTCAGGATGTGCTGACCGACTTACAACAGCGTGATGATAATTTGTATCGTGTTGTTTTTCAAGCAGAACCTATCCCGCTTTCTGTAAGAAAAGGAACTTCGGCAAATACTGAATATTACGACCAATTGTTGGACATGACAAATTCGGAAGTAGTTGTTTCTACCTCTAAGAAACTGAACGAGCTCAAAAAACAGCTTTATATTCAGTCAAAATCATACGACGATTTAGTGCTTCTGGCAAAAAATAAAGAAGCAAGCTTACAATGTTTACCAGCCATTCAGCCGGTCTTAAATAAAGACTTGACACGTATGGCATCGGGATATGGATGGCGTATTGACCCGGTTTATCATTCCAGACGTTTTCATGCCGGAATGGATTTTACAGCACCAATTGGGACAGATATTTATGCTACTGCTAACGGAACTGTTCAAAGTGCAGGTTGGCAACAAGGCTATGGAAATTGTGTGCAAATTAATCATGGTTACGGTTATCTGACATTGTACGGACACATGAGTTCTATAAAAGTTCATGCAGGTCAATCAGTGAAACGTGGTCAGGTAATTGGTTTGGTTGGAAATACTGGAAAATCGACCGGACCTCACTTACATTACGAAGTTCATTTCAGAGGTACAATTATGAATCCCCAAAATTATTATTACCTCGATTTGTCACCTGCTGAATATGATCGTATGGTTCAGATGAGTAATAACTCAGGGGAAATGTTTGATTAGTGCCCCCGACCCCTAAAGGGAGAAAGAAATATTAATATCTATTTGTGAAAGCATAGTTATGAACAATAAAAAAAATATAGCAGACAAAACTAATTTAGTTTCCCTTCAGGGGTTAAGGGTTTCTGGTCCAATCGGTATTTTCGATTCCGGTTACGGTGGTTTGACTATTTTGGAGAAAATTCGTAAAGAAATGCCCAAATACGACTATATTTACCTAGGTGATAATGCACGTACTCCTTACGGAACACGCTCGTTTGATGTGGTGTATAAGTACACACTTGAATGTGTAACTCAATTGTTCGAAATGGGTTGTCAGTTAGTAGTATTGGCATGTAATACAGCATCAGCTAAAGCGTTAAGAAGCATTCAGCAACGTGACTTACCATTGCTTGACTTTAATCGGCGGGTGTTGGGAGTTATTCGTCCCACAGTGGAAGCTGTTGGTGCAATGACAAAAACTAAACATATCGGTTTGTTGGCAACAGTCGGTACGGTACAATCAAATTCTTATCCACTTGAAATTGAAAAATTGCATGAAGGTCTGGTAGTGACTTCCGAGGCTTGCCCGATGTGGGTTTCGCTAATTGAAAACAATGAATATAAAACAAAAGGGGCAGATTTTTTTATTCGTAAAAATGTGCAACATTTGTTAGCTTCTGATGCTCAGATTGATACCATTATGCTTGGTTGTACGCATTATCCATTATTGGAAGACAAAATAAAAAGCTTGCTTCCTAAAGGAATTGCAGTAGTTTCGCAAGGAGAAATTGTTGCCAAGAGTCTGGCTGATTATCTTCATCGTCATCCCGAAATGGATGTGCAATGTACAAAAAACGGATCTATTCGTTATTTGACAACAGAATCGGTTGAAAAATTTAGTTCCTCAGCTTCCATTTTCCTGAACGAAGAAATTCAGGCTGAGCATATTGATTTGGGATAACGGTTTTAGAATGAAGAACCAAAATTTTATAGAATGAAAAAATCCATTTTGCTTTTTGTTGTTTTTTGTGTTTGTTTTATTGCCAATGCGCAGTACAACAATGATGTGGTGTTGGAACCGATTTTGAAAACGGATACAACTTCTATAGGTCAGAAAATTGTTTATCCGCAATTCACCAACGATGAAATAACCATGATGAAAGTCATTATTCCGCCCGGTAAATCTACCGGTTGGCACAAACATGTTTTTCCTGTTTTTGCATATGTGCTGAAAGGTACACTTACTGTGGAGGTTGAAAACAAGAAAACACTTCAGTTTGTTACGGGTAGCTCATTCGCAGAAGTGTTAAACACTAAGCACAATGGTAAAAATAATGGAACGGAAAATGTGGTGCTGATTGCATTTTTTATGGGCGAAAAGGGAAAACCACTGTCGGAACATTGAATCCGTATTATCCAAACAAAAAAGAGTCGTTTTGCACTAATTGCAAAACGACTCTTTTCGTAAATAATTTTTCTCATTTTGGTTGCCAGAAGCAAACTTTAGGCGAAATAATGGCTTCCTCAGCTTTCAATTGTTTCATGGCTTTGTCAACGTCTTTTCGGTCGAGTCCGGTGATTTCCACCAGTTTACCTGCATTTATAGGAACACCCGCTTTTTTCATGGCTTCCAATACAATTTCTTTTGTTTCCATAATAAATTTGATTTTAGACCCCAAACCCCAGAAGAGGCTTAAAGATATTAGCGATTATTTTTATATTGTTTTGTATTATATTCTTTGTTCCCCTTTAGGGCTTAGGGACTCATTATTCTATGTTTTTTCTCACTTTGGTCAGAAAATCTAACATTCGTTCCGAGTCTTTCTCATCTATAATTTCCATCAATGTTTTTAATTCTGCCCGGATTTTTTCCACCTGATTATGTGTGTGAGGATTGAACAAAATTTCGGTCAATAAATAATCATCTTCGCTCAACAGCCCTTTGGCAATATCCATGTGACGCTTGAAAGTTGTACCAGGAGCTTCTTGTGGAATCATAACCGATGCAAAAACCAACGTAGAAGCAAACGGAATTGACAAGGAATAAGCGATAGTTTCATCGTGTTCTTCAAAGCTGTATTCGAAGATTTTTAATTTCAGCGAACCATACATATCTTTGAAAAATGCCTTACCCATATGGTCAGATTCAGAAATAATGATTGCACTTTGTGTACTCAGGTTATCGAGCGTCGCAAAAGTAGGTCCAAACATGGGGTGAGTGGACACATAACGCATGCCAGTACTTTCATAATACTCCTGAATACCCGTCTTTACAGAGGCAATATCGGAGATTATACAGTTTTTTGGCAAATAAGGTAACACTGCCTGAAAAGCTTCAATGGTATATTTAAGGGTAACACAATTTATCACCAATTCCGGTTCAAATTCACGAATTTCTTCATATTCGGTCATGCGTAAAGTATTGAATACAAAGCGCAATCGTTTTGGATTGGTATCAAAAAGTGCCACTTCGTGTTGAATGCACAATACATCGGTCAGGAAAGTGCCCATTTTTCCGGCACCAAGAACTAATATCTTCATCTTTATTCTAAAATTTGAACCGCAAAGGTAAGGAAAATCTATCAAAAATAGTTTATGATTAAAGTTTGTAAATACCATTTTGTCCAGAAAAAGTACTTTTATTAATTTTATTCCAAATGTTTTTCTCGTTGTAAATCAAATATATGCATTTAATTTGAGAAATATTTGTGATATTTATATGATTATAAAGTTGGAATTTCATAAAAATGTAATACTTTTGCATACCGAACGGTCGGTTTTTAGTAGAGTTATATGGAAACTAAAGATTTTATAATTGAGAAAGCATATCAATTGTTTCTAAACAAGAGTTATGATAGTGTTTCGGTTACCGATATTTGCAATGCTATTGAAATGTCGAAAGGTGCACTATATCATCATTTTGTGAATAAAAATGAATTATTTAAAGCTGTGATTGATAGTCATATTCGTAAAATGAAGGTCAGGAAAGATGTTTCATCGTTACAAGAATATCTCGAACAAAAAATAGAAACCGCAACGAAGTTAATTGAGCGGGTTTCAGAGCATGAATTTCTCCCATTAAACTATATTTCGTTGGTAATAGATGCTATGCGAAACTATCCAGACATTCAGGATGCAAAAGAGCAGTTATTTTATTTTGAATTGGAAGATGTTAAATCTATATTAAATAAAGCCATTGTTTCTGGTGAAATTCGTAGCGATATCAATGTTGAGCCAACAGCGCAAAACCTCATGACATTAACACTTGGAGTTGCCGCTAATCTAATTCGAAAGAACTCAAAAATAATATCAATAAATGCATATCGAAATCAGTTGTTTGAGTACTACTCTGTGCTTAAACCGATATTATAATTAAATAGAATAAATTGTGTAACTGTTTAAAATAAGAAAAAATGATGAGTGTGTCAAAGATTACTAAGGAATCTATGCATAGAAGTAAGGACTTAATCTCTACTGATAGAGAAAGAACTAATATTTTGAGAAAGTACGAACAGCGAGCTATTGCTTTTTTGGTACAGATAGTGCCAAGTTGGATAAGTTCAGATGCACTGACATTTATTGGATTTGGTGGAAACGTACTCGTTTTTTTATCATTTATACTTGCTACATATTTTAATATTTATTACTTGTTTCTTGGGGCACTTGGTTTTGCAATAAGTTGGTTAGGAGATTCTTTGGATGGACGATTAGCCTACTATCGTCATTTGGAACGTAAAAATTATGGTTTTGCTCTTGATATTACTATCGATTGGCTGGGCATCATTATGATTGGACTTGGTTTTATAGTTTATATGGCAGACCCATTTCGTATTATAGGTTTTTGTTTTGTTGTGTTTTATGGTTGGGAAATGCTTACTGCTTTATTGCGTTATAAAATTCTCGGGAAATATTCAATTGATTCGGGTTTGTTAGGTCCAACTGAAGTTAGAATAATTATTACATTGATTTTGGTTCTCGAAGTTTTTGTAAAGGATTCAATTATAGTTCTGTCGGCAATAGCTACCTTGTTACTTTTGATTGCGAATATTATTGATACAAAAAAGATACTTAAATTGTCTGATGAAGTTGATCGAAACCAGAAAACTGACAAACAGTAATACGTTATTGTATTCGCTTTTTGTATTTGCTAAAGCTCAAGCATCAGCTTTTATCGGAGGAGTGACCGATTATGGGGTTATGATTTTTTTTACTGAAATTTTTCATATCCATTATACCATTTCTATTGTAATAGGTGGCATAATTGGAGCTGTTGTAAATTTTAGTATAAATAAAAGTTGGACATTTTTTTCGGGCGTAAACAAATACTCACTTTCGGCAAAAGTTCAGTTTATGAAGTTTGTAATAGTAGTGATAAATAGTATTTTTTTAAAATCGTCAGGTACCTATTTGTTTTCGACTATTTTGAATACCGACTATAAAATTGGTCGCATTATTATTGACTTATTTGTTTCGTTAGGTTGTAATTATCCATTACAAAAGTATTGGGTTTTCAAAAAAGATTTATCTCTGAAATAGAGTTTTTTATAGGGTTAACAATTAGTTTTTATGGAAAAGTGTTTTGTTACACTTGATTTTTTATTTTCTTATAAATGAATAAGAGATTTTTTTTGCTTAATTGCTTTGTGTTGTTGACAATCTTTTTTTGCATTGCGCAGACAACCAACGAAGTCACTAATGTTGTAAGTGGTACTGTTATGGATAATCAGACAGGTGAACCTCTAATGTATGCAACTATTTTTTTTCCTCAATATGAAAACGGTGTTAGCACAGATCAGAAAGGTCATTTTAGTTTTCGGTTAAAAAAGAATTTTACAAATGGAAGCGAAATTGCTTTGCGGGTTTCATTGACGGGGTATAAAACAGAGGATTTGACAATCAATAATACCTCTAAAGAGGTAATAATAAAACTGAAAACTGATGTTAGATCTTTGAATGAGGTCGTAATTTTCAAACAAAAATATAAGCGAAAAAATAATCCGGCTATTGAACTTATTTCAAAAGTAATTGAGAATAAGAAGTTTAATCGTTCTAAATCAATTGACTATTTTCGGAATGAAAAATATGAAAAAATTCAATTTGCGATTAATAAAATTACTCCCGATTTTAAAATGAAGTCTTTGTTTAAACACTTTCAATTTGTGTTTGAGAATATTGATTCGCTAAATGGAGAACAAGTGCTGCCGGTTTATTTAAAGGAAAATATATCGAAGCATTATTTTAGAAAGTCACCATCCGAAGAGAAGGACATTTTGGAAGCTCATAAGGCTGTATCGTTAAATGGCTTTGATAATAGGGGCATCGAAGACAATATAAAATATCTTTATCAAGATATTGATATTTATAACAACAATGTTCCGTTACTTTCCACCCAATTTCTAAGTCCAATAGCTTCAAACGCTACTACATTTTACAGATATTATATTCAGGATACACTTCAGATAGGGGATGATAAATTTGTAAAAATGTACTTTGCACCACGTAATAAAGAAGATTTATTGTTTCAGGGGAATCTATATATTTCGATGGATGGAAGCTATGCCATCAAAAAGATAGAATTAACCGTAAGCAAATCGATAAATGTAAACTGGGTAAGCGATATTAAAGTGGTTCAGGAATATAATAAACTTGAAAACAAGAATTGGATGCTTAGTTCCGATTTAATATCTATGAAGTTTGGTTTATCGAAGAATAGTAGAGGAATAATCGGTCAAAAATCGGTTTATTATACTAAGTTCAGTTTTGATCCTTTGCAAAATGATAGTATTTTTAAAGAAAAATCTCTTTCATATTACGACAAAAGATTTGTTGAATCTGAAAAGTACTTGGACGAAAATAGGGCAAAACAATTAAGTCGCTCGGAAGCTAGAGTTTACAATACGATGGATAGCATTAATAATGTGCCAACTTTTAAACACATAGTTGACGCAGTAACCGTATTGCTTTTTGGGTATAAAAATGCCGGAATTTTTGAAATAGGTCCAATCAATACGTTTTACATGTATAATCCGGTAGAAGGACTGCGATTACGATTTGGTGGAAGAACAACTGATCTTTTTAGTAAAAAACTCAATTTGGAGTCGTACGTTGCATATGGTTTTTCTGATCAAAAAGCAAAGTATTATTTAGGTGGTATCTGGTCGTTGACGGATCGAAACTTTCAGCAGTTTCCAGTAAAGGCTATCAAGTTAAGTTATCAGAACGATACGCAACTACCCGGTCAGCAAATGCAGTTTTTGATGGAGGATAATTTTCTACTTTCGATAAAAAGAGGTGTAAACGATAAAATATTTTATAATAAAACATTCAAAATTGAACATTTCAATGAATTTGAAAGTCATTTTTCATATACTTTGGGGTATAAGTTTACGAACATGACTCCGGGTGGAAATTTGTTTTTTAACTATTTCGATTATCAGTCACATTCCAATGATATAAATCACTTGAATGTCTCGGAATTTTACGTTAATTTAAGGTACGCTCCTAACGAGTCATTCTATCAAGGCAAAACATTTAGGATTCAGAATTATAATAAATATCCAATTTTCGAATTGAGATACAACGCTTCGAACAAATTATGGAAAAGTGATTATAGTTATCAATGTTTGCGTTTCAATATTCGAAAACGTGTGTTCTTTTCAGTATTTGGCTACTCGGATGTGGTTTGGGAAGCAGGAAAAATATTTGGGAAAGTACCTTATCCATTGTTGAATATTCCACAGGCTAATCAGTCGTATTCTTATCAGATAGAGTCGTATAACTTGATGAACTTTCTAGAGTTTGCAACCGATCAGTACACTTCGTTAATGGTAGATCACACTTTTAACGGTTTCTTCCTTGATAAGATTCCTCTGATTGGAAAACTTGGTTTACGTGAATATTTAACCTGCAAAGTGCTTTATGGTGATGTGACTTCAACGAATGATCCTGCTAAAAACAATGATTTATTCAGGCTACCTGTAGATAAAAATGGAGTCCCAATTACTTCTACATTAGGGAAGACTCCGTATATAGAAGGTAGTGTTGGTATTGGAAATATCTTCAAGCTTTTTAGGGTTGATTTGGTGAAGCGATTTACTTACCTCAATAATCCCAACGTATCGGAATGGGGTGTTAGAATGAGGTTTAGGCTTGATTTTTAAATAAATAGACATGTGAAAATGTGTATCAATGTTTTCATACGTTTTTTTTATTCCCTTTTTTCCCAAACTCCCTGTCAATCTTTAAAAACGGAATTACTGCTAAGGTCGGTATCGCTAAAATCATTATCCAGATAAAGAAATGTTGATAGCCAAACATGTCCTGTAATTTTCCGGCTATCATTCCCGGAAGCATCATTCCCAATGCCATAAATCCTGTACAAATGGCATAATGAGCTGTTTTGTGTTCGCCATCGGCAAAGTAAATCATGTAAAGCATATAGGCTGTAAATCCAAATCCGTAACCGAACTGTTCTATTGCAACGGCAATATTAATCAATATAAAACTGGTTGGTAATACCCACGAAAGATATACATAAGCCAAATGAGGCAATGTGATACTCAGAGCCATTGGCCAAATCCAGTATTTCAACCCTTTGCGTGAAGCGGCTATTCCACCCACAATTCCCCCTAGAGTCAGAGCAATAATTCCTACAGTTCCATAAACTAACCCAACTTGCTCAGTACTCAAACCAAGTCCACCCACATTACGTGCATCGAGTAGGAAAGGGGATGCCATTTTTACTAACATGGCTTCACCAATGCGGTAAAGCAACATAAAGGCAATAGCAAGCACAATTCCTTTTTTCTGAAAAAACGAAGCGAAAGTCAATCCGAATTCTCGGAAAATTTCTTTTGGAGTACCACCTGCTTTAGTTACGTCAGATTCCGGACGTGGAAGGATAAACCGGTGATAAATAAAAAATAACAGAAATAACCCAGAAAGAATATAAAACGTGATGCTCCATGCCATGTGAAGATTATTCGTATAATGTTCCAACGCTCCGGCGGCAATAATGAGTAACCCTTGCCCCGAAATCATTGCCAACCGGTAAAAAGTACTGCGGATACCCACAAAAAACGATTGCTCCGAACTATCTAATGCCAGCATATAAAAGCCATCTGCTGCAATATCGTGTGTGGCCGAACTGAATGCAATCAACCAAAGTACTGCAAGCGTCGTCTGAAAGAAAAATGCCATCGGAATAAGAAAAGCCACTCCCGCCAACCCCGCACCAATCAGTAATTGCATGGTTACAATCCACCAGCGTTTGGTTTTGATAATATCTACAAATGGACTCCAGAATGGTTTAATCACCCACGGCAAATACAACCAACTGGTATATAGCGCAATGTCAGTATTCGAAATGCCAAGGCGTTTGTACATAATCACAGCCACCGTCATAGCAACCACATACGGAATGCCTTCAGCAAAATAGAGAGTTGGAATCCACGACCAGGGGGATTTATTCATTTTATTCATAATATCTGTGTAGGGACAGGTCGTGACCTATCCTATATTAATGTTGTTATGTTTATTGTGTTGATATATGACCAATAATGGTCGTACATATCATTTTTTCAGGACAGGTTGCGACCGGTTCCTACGGGGTGGCATGATTGTGGACATCCTGATGCCATCGTGCCGGATTTTCTAATATATAATGATAAATGTTTTCGTATCGATTCGCATCACGAACAATATGGTCGTGAAGTGACCGTTGCCATTTAAATGTTGTATTTCCCAATAAATGAATCATTTTTGAGACTGTTGTTTTGTACGCTCCTATTAATTCGGAAATAGATTTGATTTTCGTACTCTGCGATTCTTCCCGCACATCGATTTCAAACAAAATATGTACATGATTTGGCATTACTGCGGCATTATGAACGCAAATGTACGGATATTGTTTTTCTAACCAATGAACTTGCTCTTCGGCAATTTTGCCCTGTTCGTTTAATATCATGCAATCCTTTTCCACATAACCAAAATCGTGCGTTTTTTCGTTGGTACAAATGGTTACAAAATATATTTGCTCAGAACTGTAATCAAATCCTTTCTTACGGTTTCGTTTTCGGGTTTTGAGTTCCATGGTGTTTTAATTTGTATTCGTAGGGACAAGTCGTGACTTGTCCCTAATTTATTATTGTTATTATTTCAGGACACGTCACGACCTGTCCCTACGGAGTGATTTATTGATAAATTTTTTTCAACTCCGCACCCTTAAAATAATGTAGCAAAATTTCATCGTATTTATATCCTTTCTCACCCATAACGGCAGCACCAATTTGGCAAAGTCCTACACCATGACCCCAGCCTGCTCCGGTAAGCGTAAAATGTTGAGGAATGCCCTCAGTAATTCTAGATTTGTCAATTACAAAAGCCGAACTATAAAGATGTGAGTTTGATAACCATTTGCGGATTTCAAGTTCTTTACCCACAATTACGGTTTGTTTTGTACCAACAATTTTGAGTTCAATAATGCGACCGGATTCGCCTCTTTTTACAGGAACTAAATCTATTATTTCTCCAAAATCAACACCCAATCGACGAGTCAATAATTCTGATATTTCCTGTTGTGTATATTCTACTTTCCAACGATAAAAGTCTGTTGTTTCCTGATCGTAATTATTCAATACCTGTGCCAACACTTTTTTGTCGGCGGTGTTGCAAAATGCTTCGGGTGATTGACGAATCCATTTGTCGGCGTTAGCTTCCACCGTCAAATCCTGCTTAAAACCTTCTGGAGCAGTCGGGTTATCAATGACTTTGGTCAGGTATGGATAATGTTCCGGTGCCCAGCAATTTTCGAATGTTTCCGAAGCTCCTCCGCACGATTTGGAAAAACGGGCATCGCAGATTTTATTTTCGTACATCAGCACTTCTCCACGGGTAGCTTCGATGGCAGCCTCTACAGCCAGCGTGCTTGCTCGTGTAATTCCCTGGTAACGTTGGCAATGGTCGTCGGCACAGACATCGAAGTTCTTGTGTGTATCGCGTTCGTACCATTTGATATTTCGTTGTGAATTTTGTAGGGACAGGTCGCAACCTATTCTAATATCATCTTTAACGGACAGGTTGCGACCTGTCCCTACGGGAGGGTTCAATATAGGGTGCAACAACCAACTCCTCGAAATAACAGCATGTGCTTTCAATAATTCTTCCGAAGCTGTGGCACTCATCTCACTTGAAATAACACTGGTAAGGTATTTTTCCACGTTTATTAGGTTGACGGCGGTTAGTTTTCCTCCTTCAACAATGAATTTTAATGAGCCGTTGAATCGTTGATTTTCGATGCGTTGCCAGTGAAAGCCGATGCCTATAACTACGTTTTTCAAATCAAATGAACTATTGTCAGCAGTGGGTTCAAACGAAAGATTCTCTAATATGTCTCCATCAAATAAAATATATCCTTTTCTATATAT
>Ga0302288_1001283_pt1 | contig 16634 bp, 14 predicted proteins | sample III_Fen_N1_1_FD_194549 | JGI IMG/M metagenome (GOLD analysis project Ga0302288, IMG submission 194549) | Peat permafrost microbial communities from Stordalen Mire near Abisko, Sweden - III_Fen_N1_1 | ecosystem: Environmental > Terrestrial > Soil > Wetlands > Permafrost | place: Sweden: Abisko...
AATATGTGAGGGAGCGTAATATAAACGGAATGTATGTTGCCGTACCGCATTTTGACAAGGATCACTATCATATTCATATCTGTGCTTCGGGTATTGAATACAAAACCGGCTCAACAATGCGGTTATCAAAAGTTGATTTACAAAAACTGAAGAAAAATATTCAGTTGTATCAACTTCAAAAGTATCCGGAATTATCAAAATCGTTAGTGAACCATGGAAACGAAAAAAAAGAATTAGCCCTCTCTGATAAGGAATACAATTTTAAATTACGCACAGGGAGGGCTACGGATAAGGAACAAGTTATTGGTAGATTGAAAACATGCTATAAAAAAGCAGGTTCTAAAGATGATTTTTATAATTTATTGAAAGAATGCGGTTTGACTGCATATGTGAGAGGCGGTAAAGTTTCGGGTATTGTTTTTAACAATAAGAAATTTAGATTGAATCGTTTGGGTTTTACTGATGAAAGATTGCAAGAATTGAATGTTTTATTTGGTCGGGATAATGATTTACGCAAGCTAAGGGAGAAATCGAAAGAAAGGATTATTAATCGTTCTAGATAAGCTTACATATTATGAAACATCAACAACAAACTAATCATACTGATGTATATACGATTGTAACCAATCGTATCATCGAGCATCTTGAAAAAGGTGTTGTTCCTTGGCAAAAGACTTGGGCTGATGCTGGATTGCCAAAGAATCTCATTACTGGCAATCAATATCGTGGTATCAATGTCTGGCTGTTAAATACACTTGGATATCAACAAAACTTGTTTCTGTCCTTCAAGCAAGTACAGGACTTAGGCGGTCACGTTAAAAGGGGTGAAAAGGCACATGAGGTTGTTTTCTGGAAATGGCTTGAAAAGGAAAATGAAGAAACGAAAAAGAAAGACAAAATTCCGTTACTGAGGTATTATAATGTCTTTAACATTTCTCAATGTGAAGATATTCCTGTTGAGAAAATTCCACAGATTGTTGAACGGAATAATAATCCGATTGAAACTTGCGAAAAGATTATTGAGGATATGCCCAAAAGACCGAATATCGTTCATAATGAACAACGGGCGTATTATCACAAACTCAACGATTTTGTGAATGTTCCGAAGATTGAATCGTTTAATAAAAGTGAAGATTATTACGGTACTCTTTTTCATGAATTAGTTCATAGTACTGGTCATATCGAAAGGTTAAACCGTAAAGAACTTATAGAAAGTAAGGGTATGCGAACCGATAAATATGCAATTGAAGAATTAACTGCTGAAATGGGTGCTTCATATTTGAAATCGTATGCTGGTATTCCTATTGAACAGCTTGAAAATAACGCTTCGTATATTAAAAGTTGGCTCGAACATTTAAGAAATGATAAAAAGTTTATTGTTTATGCTTCTTCACAGGCTCAAAAGGCGACTGATTATATCTTGAATGTGCAGAATAAAGAGATTGAGTTACAGGAAGAAAGGGAAATGCAACCTAGGAATGAACGGGTTGAGGATGTTAAAAATATTCGGACGAAAAGTGTTAGTAAAGGTAAAGGTGTTGGTATTGAGATTTGATTGGTAAAGTTTGCGGTATTATAAAAAGTTTAAGAACTTATATGGGTTGCAAATAATAAAAGCAGTATTTTTGAAAACGATATTGTACTATTGTTACAGTTTTATGACAAATATTAATAAAAATATAGCTCCCGAAGCATATAATCAGTTTCTTGCTGAAGTAGTAAACATGGTGCAACAGCATCGTTTTGTTGCCGTTCAAAGTGTTCAAACACTTGCAAACCAATTGTATTGGAATATTGGCGAAATTATTATTCAAAAACAAAAAGAATTTGGTTGGGGCAAATCGGTAGTTGAACAATTGAGCAAAGATTTGAATCAGCAACTGGGCGATGCAATCAGTTGGTCACCTCGTAATCTTTGGTCTATGAGGCAGTTGGTTGAGGAATATTCAATTCTGAAACAGCTTGTTTCAGAAATTGAGAAAGTGAAGCAAACTGGTTCAGATTTAGAAAAAGTGAAACAACTTGTTTCAGATGTGCCTTGGGGTCATAATATATTGATAATCCAAAAAGTAAAAGACATAAATGCTCGCATTTTTTATTTACAAAGCACCATTAAAAATCGTTACAGCCGTTCAGTGTTGGCACATCAAATAGAAGCCGATGCTTATGGTAACTATTTGCAAAATCCATCGCAACATAATTTTGAAACTGCCTTGCCCGAACATTTGCTGGAACAAACACGTGAAAGCATTAAAAGTGTTTATTCGCTCGATTTTTTAGATATAAACAGACCAATGACCGAAAGGCAATTAGAAGCATCTATGGTTGAAAAGGTAAAACGCCTGATGATGGAATTGGGTTATGGTTTTTGTTTTATTGGAAACCAATATCGTTTAGTCTTGGGTAAGAAAGAATATTTTGTCGACCTACTTTTTTACCATCGAATATTGAAATGTTTGGTTGCTGTGGAATTGAAAGTTACCGAATTTGAACCCGAATTTGTGGGTAAACTTGATTTTTATTTAGAGCTGATAGATGAACAATTGAAACAACCCGATGATAAACCAAGTATAGGGATATTGCTTGTGCCAAACAAAGACCATTTAGAAGTGGAATATGCTCTGCGAACCGCCTCAAAACCCATAGGAGTGGCACAATACACCCTAAGCAAACAACTACCAAACGAATTTTTAGGGAAATTACCTTCATCTGAAGATTTTCGACAAATTATTACTTCTAAAAGCTAAAAGAATGTACAAACTGATCAAGTAACATATAATATGTTGAAAAATATCTAGTATAGAATGTCATTCAAATGGGATATTCCCCAAAAAATATAAGAAATCAAAATATATAATACACCAGCGGTAATTATTCCATAAAAAACTGAGGGGGAAACAAATGTTTTGATTATATTAAACATTCGAACCAGAAGAGAAATTAAGTTAAGAGGGCATTGTATTTACCCATTGTGAATATTCGTATGTTTTTATTGTATTTTATCGTGTAAATTCAGTATGCTAAAGGGAGCGTTGGCAAGAAAACAGCTCTTTTGCAAACTTTAGTCGTGTATCGGTTAGTGCGGTTTGCAAATGTGCTGTTTTAAACGTATGATATGAATTTTAAGTAAGATTCGATTATTTCCTTTTTGCCAATATACTCACTCCAATTCCAACTGTTTTTTAATTTTAATTGCTTGTGTATTAGGATTCTAAAAAATTGGCTTGGGATTGCTTCTACATTAGTTATTAAATATTTTTTTTCAGTATTGCAATTTTCATAATAAAGATAAGGTTTTCCTTTTATCGCTTGTTTTTTTAGTGAATGAATCGATTCAATTTCTGTTATTTGGCTTTGTTTTAAATCTCCATCTTTTGCATATTTTGAAATAGCAGGAAGTAAATCAATATTTGTTGGAAATATTAGTAAATGAGCATGATTTATACATGTACCTCCTGAATTATAGCAATTACCTGCAGAACCATGTTCAAGTATTAATGGTTTAGTTTTATACAAATTAGTATAAATATCTACAATATTTTTCTTTATATTTTCAAATTCTTGTAATTCTTTACTTGACAAGTAACTATATGAAAGTAATTCTCTATTAGTAATTAACAAAGTAAAACCTTCTAAAAACTGTCCTAAACCAATACCCCAAACAAAACTTTCGTATTTTTTTATAACTGGCGTAAAATCATTTTCAAAAATTTTATTGAATAAATTGGGGCGAATATTTTTCACAAATTGAGTACACAATTTACAATCACCGTCATAATTTATGTCATCAGTTATATAATGCTTTATGTGTTCATGAGAATATTTAATCATTTTCTTTGCATTGATGATGAAAATTTCAATTTCTTTATCCAATTCACTTCGAAGAATAATTTTCTCGCCTTTTTTGAAAAATAGTTTTTTTGAAAAAAAAATTAGTACAAAAATTTAAATTTTTGTGTAAAGTTCAAATTCTTTTAAATACTTGATATAGTTATTTAATCCATGTGTGAAATAGGATATATGGCTAAATCTTTCATTCTCAAAATTTGTCAAGATAAATTCACTCTGATTTTTTATATACTTGACTTGAGGTATTTTAGCTTCAATTTCTCTTAAATACCCTACTTCTATGAATTCAAATTTGTCATTTACGTTTTTTTGATTGTAGATTGAGACTTCATTTTTAAATTGCTCATATTTATCGTCTGGAACAGTGCACAATAATTGCCAATCTCCCCAGTTTAGAGCAATTTTTACAGGATCAATTTTGAGTTTTGAGGCAATATCTAGCGTAATAGGGCTGATATTTCCCATAATTTTATCATCTTCTATGATGACATCTAATTTATTCTTTTTAGCTAGTTCATAAAAACATCCTGTAAGTCCATCAGAATTATCTATACAAGAAGTAGCAAAATTTCCTTCGGCCAAAAAAATACCTTGTGATACCTTGGGTATAGGTCTTCTTATTTTTTCCCAAAACCAATCAACTTGATTTTCATCGTAGTTATTGATGAAATATTTTATACCCAAAACACTTGTCCAAAACTCACCTAATCTCCCAATGACCAAAATTTTATCATTTTTCTTTGCACCTTGTCTTTTCAATACACGATTACGAGTTACCTGACCGAATATTGTAGCATTCACGTCAAATGATTTGCCATCTTTAATATTTCCTCCAATGACAGGACATGAGAATTTATCAGATAAAAACTCAATACCTTCCATGAAATTCAAATATTCTGAAACTTTCATGTGATTAGGCATAACACATGATAAAAGTATTCCTGATGGTTTAGCTCCCATTGATGCTAAATCACTTAAATTTATTAGCATAGAATACCAACCATAATGATAATAATCCATATCTCCCAAAAGCCAAGCAACAGGTATAGGACAAGGATCAGTCGAAGTAATTAAAATATTATCAGGTTTTGTTAGTTTTATTCCAGTACAATCATCACCTAAAGGAATAACAATATCATCGTATTTGGTCAAACTGTCATTTAGCTTAGATATGATAAATTTATCTAAGAGCTCTTTTTCTCCATATTGATAAAGAAACTCATCGGTTGAATTAATGGAGAATAATTCATTTGACATCCATGAAATAGATGAATATACAGCTCTAGCATCTAGCCCATCAAAACCATTTATTCCCAAAGATCCTGTCGTAATCAAAAGTAAAGCAGTTAAGTATTCTTGTCTCCAATTTTCTTTTGTACATTCCCTTTTTGATAATTCACGTATATGTACAATTATGTCGAAAATTAATCTAGTATTTTTGCTGTCTAGTTTTTCCGGGTATTTGTTTAAATCCAATGCTTTTTCGAACAATAGAAATTCATCATCGTTTAATTCTTTAGATAAATGAATAAACTTAAGAGAAAACTCCAATAAACAGTAGTCTTTTAAGCAGTGTGAATTACCATCTGTCCAGCCAAAATCGATTAAGAAAACATTGCGAGTTTCTAATGAATTACTAACCATTAAATTTCTTAGATGTAAATCTCCATGCGTTATTCTTTTCTTCCCTTTAAATGTCGATTTTAAAACAGTTTCTTCAATGAAATGCAACGGATTGATGCATTTAACACCTTGTAAATCAATGAATATTTTATTCTTATGTTCACCGAGTATATTCTCTAAATTATTTTTTGATTTATCCCATCTTAGACTCCATTTATATTCTTCCTTCCAATTAAATTCACAGTACATTTCTTGGTCTTGATTATTAATACTTGGTTCAAATGGGACTTTACCAATCCATGGCGATAGTATTTCATTAAATGTATGATTTAATGCAGAGATTAATTTTTCTTTTAGTTGTTCGAATTTATTTCCTTTTAGGTTATCTTTCAGTTTTAATAATTCTTCAAAAGTAATAACACTTAGATTTTGAAAGTTATTTTTAGTCATTTCATTGGGTTCAATCCCAACAGCTGGTGAAGAAAAGAAATAAAAATTTTTATCATTTACTTCTTTCTTTAAAATTGGTTTTACAGCCTGCACACCATCTAAAACCGATTCGACATATTCATTATAAGCATTTACTTCTTGTTCCAACGAGTTCGAACATTCTTCTCCTGCAATTTTAAAAAAAAACGGAATAGAAAAACTATAGATATTTTTCCTTTTAAAATAATACAAATACAATCTAGCACCAGAAAATCCAATCCTACTTTGTGGGACAATTATCAATTCTTCAATTGCTCTATGATTTTTCTCTACGTAGTCTATTAAACAAATATAGTCTTCTTCTGGTTGAATTGTTACTTTCATTGCTTTGTATTTTATATTCTTTGGTATCTAAATTACTAAGGACAATATATTAATTGAGAATATAACTTATATTGAAAACCAATAGTTATGGTATGTACTATGAGGCATCTACATTAATTCTCCATATTTTAGTTCTGTTTTTATAAAAGAGACAATAATATCACGAACAAAATCAACTGAACTTCTTAAATCTATAGTTTGAAAAACATCAATATTAACCCATTGGAATTGTTGATGTTCATGACTTAATTCTAGGTTATCATTTAAATAAGTGAAATTATCACAATAATAAAGAGCAAAAATAAAAAAGTTTCCATCATTCAATTTTCTTGAGTGTAAATCGATAATCTTAATATCATTTAATATCATTCCCGTTTCTTCTTTAGCCTCCCTTTTTATACTTATCTTAGAGTCTTCTCCGAAATTTACTGACCCCCCAACTAAATCCCATTTATGTGCATCATCTTTATAATTACTTCTTTTTAATAATAATAGAGTTCTATCAGTTTTATTATAAATTATACATTTTTGTCCAAAAATTGTTTTTTCCATATCTGTAGATGTTATTTACTAATTATTAAAAGAAATTTGAGAAAAATAAAGTTTTTCCCTAATTTAAATTATTTAAAATACTTTTCCCTTGAAAACAAAACCGTCTTAATCTTTGCAATTGCATATTCTAATGTTTTTAAATCATTTTTTTTCATGATGTTTATTTCAAAATTTGACTAACGTCAAATTTTGTTATTTTTTTGTCAAATTTACTTATTTATAATTTTATATAATCGAGATTGTCTCAAAAAATCTTTTAAAAAGCACGAAATTTTTGTCGTTATGAATAGAATTTAAGCTCGCATTCTTCGTGCTGTGTTGAATGTGGCACACAACGGTCGCGGGTATGAAATGTAGCGGATTGCGGAGATGCGTCTGTATCCTACAATACAAAACTTGATGCAGGACGAAACGCTCGAAAACCGACTGAAACCTCTATATTTTATACCCGTTGTTGCCAGCATGTGCTTTTTTATTCATCTTCATCCATTTCATCCAACATATTAGGTTTAAAACATGCAGATTCTAGTTTATTACTGTCATTAAACCATTGACAATAAATATCTCCATCCGCAAAACCACCTAATTTCAATCCAGTCTCTTCTGTTTTATTCAAAGGACTATTTTTATCTCCAATTATGCCTTTAATTGTCATTTCTGGTCCACCAGATTTTAATTGTACTACTATGCCTGTTTTGAATTCCATAATGTTTAATTTTAAGATTAATTAATTCTGTAATATACTGATTTGTCAAGCTGCCGATACAAAAAAGATATTAGACTAAGAATATCTAAGCAGTCTTGTTTATCTATTGGCCATGAAATTGCTGGTTCGTGAGCTGTCGGATTTCTTATTGAACTCATTAATCCACCTGATAGGAATTTTATTCCGTCTTGAAAATCTTTGTCCGTCTGTGTTGTACATTGAGTAACTTTTAATACTCCGCTATCACACCCCCAAACACTTAACATTAAAGGTTGTCCATCTTTGTCAGAATTTGACTTCACTTTTACGTCTTTGTTGTAGGCTTTAGCTGATTCAAATACTGCATGAAAGTAATTTCCTTGAATGAAAAGCTTTTGAGAATGCTTGATTACTTCAGAATGAAAATTCCGTTTTAAAAATTCATCAAGATTATCTTTTTTAAGTAGATTATAAGGACAATTGTTTTTCTCTAAAAAATCAATCGTGTTCTTTTTATATTGTTCTGGAGTTAACTCAAGACAAAAACTTATTAGTCTTTTTGTTCGTTCAGTATTGTCCATTGGTGTTTTAGCTAATGAAAGCACCCAATTATAAAGCGTTTGAGCCCTTACTGACGTTATTGAATTATTTGGAAAATTCTCTTTTGACACACGTAAAATAGATTGCCCTATTCTATCAATTTCGTTAACTGATGTTGAATACTTTAATGAATCTCCAATCTGTGTTGCAATATGTCTATAATTTATTTCACTCATTACTGTAGTATCTGTTAGTTCGAAGTCTTTTTAGCATTGCTGGCAACAATTATATACCAGCAATTGTTGAAACTTATCAATTATCAAAACAAATATAAGTTTTAAATGGAATTAATTAAGGTTTTTAGGAACTATTTTACGATAACAATTGTCATTATATCATCAAAAATGGAACGATTACAATTGATAGTATTTAGGCTAGCTTTAATAAAATAGAACGGCTTAAGCGTGATACCTAAACCCTGAGAAACGATTCAAAAACACTACAACGTTTGTATTTATAACAACGGAATTGTGATTTACTCCCGAAATATTTACACTTTTTTTATAAGTTTTGATTTTCTGAACTGTACCGATGGATTTATCGGTTAGATTTCATGACTTTGCGAATAGAATAACCTTGTTAAGAAGTTTAACTGCGTCCTTGTGTTGCTCCAATAAAATGGAATCATTATCCTAAAGGGAAATTTGATAGTTATATTACAAAACCAGTAAGACCAAATACACTTATTAATACACTTGCAAAATTCTTAGTATAATTGAAGGACTCTCGGTTTCTAGGGTAAAAAAAGGATTCCGACCGGACAAAGAACAAATCAATTAATTATTTCATACATACTCGGGGGTTCGGGGTTCTCCCCGACAAGATAGCAAGTGGGCTGTATCACTAAAGTGTACAGTCCACTTGCTATCTTGCTATCCGAGTTTGTATGTATTTTTAATGAATCTCAATAATTTTAATGGATAACATTATTCATATTAAGTTGAGAGTATAAAATCCTGTATTTCAGTTTCCGATTTGGATGTAAACTTCTAATTATAATAACGACTCTCTATTTCTCTGATACCCCATTTCTTAATAATTTCATTTTTAACATTAAACTTTTTAAATTGTTTTGAAATTGTAATTAATTGTTTTTGTACAAATGGTTTATCACATTCCGGAAGTTCTTCATTATAAAACTTTTCTAATATTAAGACTATTATTGTGAAATAAGGTCTAAATATTTCAATATTTGTATTGTCTTCGATCCATACACATAGGTATCTCAAACAGGCTTCTATAGCCGGTTCTTTTTGTAATAAAATTCTATTAAGTAGTATGGGTAGTATTATATTTATCTCAGGATTTTGCTTTTCAGTATAGAATAAATATGATATTTCAGATAAAGCCCATACAACCCTTGATTTATCTCCAGAACAAATACCTTCATATAAAGTAGAATAACCTTTATCTTTATTGTATAGTTCTATTACTCGGATTAAAACTGATTGGTATTCGTTTATTGTTTTAAGATTCTTTTTCTCTGTTTTCAAAAACCAATACATTTCTTGCAAAATAGACTCGAAAGTAACATCATTCCGATTTAATTTCCATGTCTCTATTTTTACGAGCTCTTGAACAAGTCTCTTAAATATAATTTCAGTTTCTTCTTTTGTCCAAAAATCAGAATCATCTTCTTCTAAACTATGTAAATCTATGAAATAATTACCGGAAGATAAACTTCCATCATCATTAAATCCAGAATTCCAGAGACTTGTACTGTTAATAATTGCTTTTTTAATTAAAGTATAAACAGTTGTCTTTTTTTCTGTGTAAAATAAGATATTTCCCCATGTATTTCGATTGTTAATATTATCAAAAGGAAACTTCTGAAGTTGATATTTAACAGCCACTATCTGTCGATCATTTAATATTTCATGTAAAAATCTAATAACATACCAATAATCTTCATTTTTATCTAAATGAGATATAATCTCATCTACTAATTTAGTAATTTCTGCATTTTGAATTTTCTTATTTTTCTTAAATCTTGGATTCTTATAAAGATAATAAAGTATCTCAAGGCTTGTCTTTTTTTCTAGATTTACTAAACATAACTGTATTATCCTTCTAAATATTTTCACATCACTAATATATGGTAATGCAGCTATGGTGAATATATATTCTTCCGAACGCGTCGAATCAAAGAGATAAAGTTGAAAATTAGATAAATTCCATATTTTATATATAATATCTTCCCATAACTTAGATTTGACAGCAATAAATAGTTCGGAACAAAAAAATAATATGCTTTTTTTATAGAAATGAGGAGTATTACTTTTTAAATATGTTCTCAATAATTTTGGTAAAATTTCATTTACTTCTTCAATTAAATGAGGAGAATAAATAAAATCCTGAGCCATTCTTCTAATAATCTTTTCATCGGTATATTGCAAACTATAAAATAAGGTAGGATATGGATATTTTTCATAGATTAATTTGAACACAATATACCAATCTTCAATATTTATAAAGGTTTTATTATTTACATTTAATGGTAATCCAAAAGAGAGTAATAATTGAAGAAATTGAATTCCTTTTTCATTTTTCGACATATCTTTAGTGAACGAAAAGTGATGAGAAAAGGAAAACCGACCAGAACCATATCTATCAATTTTTTCTTTCTTTTCAACTAAATCATTTTGAATCAGTTTTTTTAATGTCTTACGAATATTTACAAATCCTTCATTTTCAAAAGATTCAATAATCTCGGATATTTTTTCTTTATTGTCTGTATTATATATATTATCTTCATTATAGTATTGTATTAATTGATAATAATTAAACTGTTCCTGAATAGATGCTTTTAAAAAAATATCTTTCTTGCCTTCTAAATATAATTCTGCAATTCCTGGACTAAACAATGCAAATAATCCTGCATTTTTAATTATATAGTGGGGACTGTTTGTTTGCCAAGCCGTTAATTTAATATTAAGTTCACTAAATTCAAAATTTAATGCGGAGTAAAGTATATCTTCAAAAATGAGCTCATCATCTTTTATTTCAAATAGTGAACTCAAATTTTCATATTCAGCTTTATTTAATTCTAAAACGGAATTATGCAATTTCAATCGATTAATCTTTTGTATGATGTCATTATGTTTACTGGCTTTATCCTCAATATATTTTAATTCAATATTGTTCCAAATATTTTTAATGGGTAAGAGAATGTCATCAATAGCAATTAAAATAAGGTTAAATAATTTTTCTTGTTTTGAATCATTATCTTTTAAATCGTCAAAAAGTTTTTTTGCAAAAAGTAATAAATCTTCTTTGTTATGATTATAAGCATAACTTAAATTACTTATTCTATTATATTCTCTGTAAGAAGATATTATACCATCATATTTTTCTAAGATCGCATTTATATCTATATCTTTCGGTGAATATATTTTTAGTTCATTCCAAATGTTTTGATATATTTTTTTGTCATTTTTGTCAATATATATTTGTGAATAAGAATATTGATTTTTTGATAGATAATTAATAAATAAAGTTAAAAGCTCTGTTCTATTTGTTTTGTCTACTATTTTAATTCCCGTTTCTTCTTGTAAAAAAGAAATAGTTTCATCTTGCCAAAGTGGAATTTTAAATATCTTATGGTTTTCAAAAAAGAGCCTTTTATCTTGTTTATCATCATCATTGTTATCTACCTCTATAAGATAAATTTTATACTGCACAACATCTGTATTTTTCTCAATAATATTTCTGACCCATTTTATCCATTCAATGAAATTAGGATCAACTCCGGAAAAACCGACTAAACAATACGATTCTTGAAGTAAAGAGATTTTCATTAATTGAGTAAATGCCTCATGCTTTTGAGGATAAGTATCATAATCTTCTCTGGCAATAACATACTGTTTCCTATTGTCATTATCGAAACCATACTTCCCATTTCGTAAACTTCCATGCAATTTGATTATATTTTTATTGCGTTTTATACTTAGTTGAGAAGATTGTGTAATTATATTTGGACATTCATATAATGCTTTATGAACCTCGAGTAATTCTTTTTCGTATTTTCTTATTAGACGATTCAAATTATCAATTTGAAAACCAATATACCTAGACTCATTTACTTTGGGGTTTTGTATTTCTTGTATCTGAGGTTCAGATGTTGTCGAAGACTGGTCAGTTTGATTCTTTTCAGAATCTTGTATTTCCAAATCAATGTTTTTTTTATTTTCTTTTAACTCATTTATTGATTTAAATATGCTGTCAATTTCTTTTTTTCTTTTTTCTTTTATTTCTTGTAATGATTTTTCACTAGTTGAATCAACTGCTGTTTCAAGCATTTCATCATAATTTGTTGTGTATATGTTATTCCAAGGTAAATAAACAATCGCTTTATGTAGTTTTAATTTTTCTTCGGTTAACTCAATTTCATTATCAATTCCATATAATTTATTAATAATATATTTCTTACCCTCTTTTTCAATAACTTTTGGTGTTCTTTCTTCTATATATGTAGAAATTGCTTCTCTATAACCTTTCCGTTTGATGTAATCAGAAACGATATCTAAATATCCGACTTTATTAATATAATACCCAATTTTATCATCAAAATATTGTTTTTTATCTTTTCCTTTTTTACTTCTTAAATTTTGATATGATTCTTCGATATCTTTTTCGTATAAAAAAAACGTCATATCATATAATAATTCCCACCATGATGGGAAAATGCTACTTATATTTTTACTAAAACCAGCACCAACTAAAACAGACATCTCTCGATTATCTAATTTTTGTTTTAAATTTTTTAATTCTTTTAGAGCAATTGATTGTTCCTTATGAATTATTTCCATATCATTTATTTTGATTTTCTTTTTCAAAGATAATTAAATCATTAAAGAATGATGCAATCAACCTACTCATTTGGCTTTTCGGAATCGCCCCGTTTTTATTATCGGTTCTGGTCTCCATATTATGTAGTTTTTGTTCCTGAAGTTTTATGAATTAAATTCCATAAATCTTCAAGTTGCATTTCATTTTTCATAATGAGTGTTGAAAAGTCTAAAAATTCTTTATATGAAAGCACACAAATGTCTCTTTTAATGGAAAATTCTTTTTCATTATACCCAAGCTCAAAGAGAAAATTATCCTTAAAAAACGTTCCTTCAGTATTATTATATATCATCAATCCTTTGTGAGGTGATGGATGATATAGTTTTTTTTGCTTTACTAAACCGTGTCCATAAATATTATGAAGTGGATCAAATTTCAGTCCAGTTTCCCCAAGTCCTTCTTTTCTTGCTTTTTCTTCTCCAGATAACTCAAAAATATAATCATCAAGTTGTCTCAGTTGAGTCCTACTTGGAGAATTTGATTTTCCTGATTTAATTTCAAGTACAACTGGCTTCTTTAGCTTAAAATCATCATTGTGTCTAATGATACCATCGCAATCAATATTTTTCTCATAAGTTATCTTAAATCCTATCTGTTTAAGAATATGTCGCACTTTAATTTCCAAAGCGTTTCCGCCTAAAAATTCTTCATTTCGATAGAATATTTTTCCGTCATTAACCAATATTTCCATCTTCTTTTCGAACCAAGATTCAAGCTCTTCGAAAGAAATATCGTTATGTTTTTCTAATTCCTTATCAAGAAAATTATCAATACTATTTGGAATCATCTTTTTTTAAAATTTAGTTATATCAAATTATTACGAACGAATTATTTGGATGAAAAAATGTCGACGTATACTTTGACAGCAGTTTATTCAATCATGTTAATTCAGTTTGTTTTATAGACCGTATATATTGTTACTAAAATTGAACCAATTGTTACGATTAACATATAAATATTCATTCGTAGTGACCGTCTATTTATGCTTAAAAATTGTTTATTTAATTCTTGTGTTTGAAAATTAAAAAAAGAAGACGCCGCTAGGCTTTGATATGTCTGTTGTCTTAATGCCAAAATACCTTCTTCTGTAATCTTAAACATTAGTAAATTCTTATTACCCGTTTCTATAGAGTCAATAAGCCCTAATCGTATCATTCTAAGAATAATATTTTGAAAAAATGTTACAGGAACCTTATATATAAATTCTTGGGGGACACGATTAAAGACACTTTCATTAAGTTCTCTAAAATTAATTTCATTCTTATCAATAAATGCTTCTAAAACTGCTGACATTGCAAAATGTTCTTGATAAAAAATTGATGAAAGGAACTCAGGAGTATTTTCCGAATAAATATTTATATTATACCCATCAATTTGTGTCCTAAAATTCTTGACAGCATTAACTAGCTTTTGAAAATCTATATAATCCTCTTCAGAAATATTTTCTGGTGTTCTGGTCGAATCCGAAAATGTTGACATATTTTATACAATATTTTTTAATGATTACAACTAGTTCAATTATAAGTTTTTAAAAAACATTCACTTATTAAATTAGGTATTTAATAATATTTGTTTAACAAATATAGAATATTATTCATAACAGTCAAAGAACAACCTTACTTACACATTACGAGAGTTAAACTCATTGTATAATTCCGCTTGCTTTTCATCCCATAAAATGCCAACATAAAGAAAATTTTAAAGTTCTTTATTATGGCAACAATAAATAATTGGGTTCGACAACCTCAAGAAAGAAAAGGGGATTATTTTTTTAAAGGTACGTTATATATAACAACAAATTTATCGAAAGAAATATCACAAGAAGAAATACTCTGGATTGTTACTGACTTAAAAGCATTTGTTCAGAACGAGCAGGGAATTGACTATCTCGTCATTTATATTCGACAAGATGGAAGAACAAATAGATCACGCTATACTTTAAAAGGTTGCATAAATTATTACTATTGTGTATCAGTATTATTGCAAATCTAACAACTCAATCTCAAAATGTTAAATTTAAAATGGGAAATTCACTTCTGTTATTTTCTTTGCCCAATCCCATAACATTGCATTCCGTTTTTCATCAACTGCTACTGAATCTATTTTTGCTAAAGCAGGCTTGCCTTTTTGCTCGTTAGGTCCATTAGGACCCCAATACTGTCCTCCTTTTGCATCGGGGAGTAAACAAGCAGCTAACGTTGGTTGAGCTCCTTCTTTTGCCGTCATTAATTCAAGTGAATCAAGCATATCTTTGTCCATATACTTTTGCAAATCGGTCTTACTGAAACCAGGGTGTGCAGCAAGAGATATTATATTACAGCCATTGTTTCTGAGCCTTTTTTCAAATTCGAGTGCGAAAATCAAGTCGGCCAATTTGCTTTGACCATATTCTCTCCAGTTGTTATAAGGCTTTTCAAGTCTGAAATTATCAAAGTCGATAACAGCACCTCGATGAGCGATACTACTTAAAGTAACGACCCGGGAACCAGTTGTGGATTCCAGCAAATTGAATAAATGACCGGTTAATGCAAAATGACCAATAAAATTAACTCCAAATTGAAGCTCGAACCCATCTTCACTTTTTGATGGAGGAGGAATCATAACTCCTGCATTGTTGACCAGTAAATCTAATCTGGATTCAGTGGCAATAACTTTTTCTGCGAATTCCTTTACAGAACTAAGGCTCGCTAATTCTAAGCGACCATAAACTAATTCACCGCCATCCGATATAGCTTTCATTCTTCCTATAGCATCTAAGCCTTTTTCTTCATCTCGACAGGCAACATAAACTTTTGCTCCCTTTTGATACAAATCTAAAGCTGTTTCAAATCCTAAACCAGTGTTTGATCCAGTAACTATGGCTATTTTTCCTGATAATTCCATCTACTTTCTTTTTAATTTTGTTTTTTAATTTCTTTTACCATTCTACCACCCGCTCCAATATTCTCAGCAGGATATTCCTGAATATAAACATAAAAAAACTCAGGTGGATAACCTGTGATTTTAGAAGCTTCGCTTGTGAGCTTTTCAATTAACTGTTTCTTTTTTTCTTCGGATGTTTGATCCATTGCAATTGTAATTGTAGGCATATCTCAATTTTTAAATATTAATACTGCAAAATTGAAGGAATTGTGATGATATGCTACAACCTTAATCAAATGAAAAATGACCAATTTCAAAGATTAGCTTTTGGTTTGTTCGATTTTCGGAATGCACCAGGAGAAAGCATTGTGTGTTTTTTAAAAAAACGGCTAAAATGAGTAGGCTCACTAAAGCCTAATTTATAAGCTATTTCTTTCGAAGAATATGAAGAATTTAACAAAAGGTCTTTAGCAACAATAACGGTTTGAAGAGAAATCCAATCGTTTACGGTTGTACCTGTTTTACTTTTTATAACCGAGTTCAAATAATTTGGGTGTAAATGCAATTGTTCAGCTAAATACTGGGCTTGCAATTTGCAATCTACTTGCTCATTGTCCATAACTTTCCTAAATTCCACTTCCAAAAGTTGTTTGAACGATTTAACAATTTGAGAATTTCGGGACCCCTCTTCTATTGGATTGTAGTTTACCCAAAATTTCTCTTTAATTTTGAGTAGCAATATCGTAAATAGATTTCCTAGAATTTTGTTTTTGTATGTAGAATTCTTTTCAAATTCGTTTAC
>Ga0302288_1001287_pt1 | contig 16579 bp, 12 predicted proteins | sample III_Fen_N1_1_FD_194549 | JGI IMG/M metagenome (GOLD analysis project Ga0302288, IMG submission 194549) | Peat permafrost microbial communities from Stordalen Mire near Abisko, Sweden - III_Fen_N1_1 | ecosystem: Environmental > Terrestrial > Soil > Wetlands > Permafrost | place: Sweden: Abisko...
TGATGAATATAAAGAACATGAAAAAGAAATCTTACTGGCTCAGACAATGTTAGAAAATTCACAGTTACCTGCTGAAAGACAAAAATCACAGGAAATTATTGAAAAGATGTTAGTAGGCAGATTGAACAAGGAATTAAAGGAAATCTGTTTATTAGAGCAAGTTTATGTTAGAGCAGAAGATGGAAAACAGACCGTTGAAAAGTATCTGGAACAGGTAGCTAAAGAAAACGGAACTAAATTAAAAATCAAAAAATTTATTCGTTTTGAAACAGGCGAAGGCATTGAAAAGAAAACAGAAGACTTTGCTGCAGAAGTTGCAAAACAGATAGCTAACTAAACACAAACAGATTTAATATATAAGTAAAAAAGGTTGAATTTTAAAATTCAACCTTTTTTTAATGAGATAACAAATTTAAATAAATTTTAACCAATTTAAACTCCAAGAATTCATTTTCTGTCTTTCCTAAGGAGTGGTTTTATGATACAATACACTTAAATGTGCTTATATAGAAAAAGGAGCCGGTGCAGTATGCCTTGTGAGGATCCAAAAATTAAGAATTCCCTGGAAAGGGCAACAAGAGTTAAGGTGTTTAAACGAATTATAGTGGGTACACTGATTACTTTAAATTTAATCCCTATCCTTTTTTGCATTATTGTTTTTATAAAGATGCGCACATTGGAAAGCCGGGTTGATGAACTTCAACAGGCGGTAAACCAGCTTATAGATGATAAAAGCCTTGTTAGTTCAAAGAATAGTGAACAAAGTCTTCAGTTTGATGCAACATCTCCTGAAACGGTAGATGTTATGGTTGAAAATGGAATAGAAACAGACAGTGCATCAAATACAGAAGCCGCATATGACGGGATGAGAAAGGTTTATCTTACCTTCGATGATGGACCAAGTAAATATACCGGCGATATCTTGGATATACTGAAAAAATATAATGTTAAAGCAACTTTTTTTGTGGTTGGAAAAGAAAGTGAGACCTATAAGGATCTTTACAAAAGAATTGCTGATGAAGGTCATACACTGGGATTGCATTCTTACAGTCATCAATATGATGAAATCTATCAGTCTGTAGATGCATATAGCGCAGATTTAACCAAATTGCATGACTTCTTGCAGAATATAACTGGTGTAGATGCCTCAATAGTAAGGTTTCCGGGTGGAAGTTCCAACACCATAAGTGAAGTACCAATGCAGGAATTTATTGGTTATCTTAATGATAATGGGTATGTATATTTTGACTGGAACATTTCCAGTGGAGACGCTGCAGAAAAAATGCTTACTGTCCAACAGATAGTCAGTAACGTAACAGATGATCTGGATAAGTACAGTGAAGCGGTAATTCTTATGCATGATGCTTCAAATCGTTCAACCACGGTTGAAGCACTGCCCCTTATTATAGAAAAGATATTAAAAATGGATAATACAGTAATTTTACCGATTACAGCAGACACACAACCAATACAACATATAAAAACTGAAAAGTAGAGAATATTGAATGGAGGACTAAAAATGGGTTTTTTTCAAGATTTGAAAGAGGATTTGTCCCAGGCTGTTAATGAATTGCTGCCAGAGGAAGCCTTAGAGAATAAGGAAGCAGAAGTAACAAATGAATCTTTAAAAGAAGCAGAAGATGCAGAATTAAGCGAATTGGCAGCATTACTTGAAAAAATGGACGAGATGGAAAAAACATCGGATGATAATAATGAGGATTTAGTCGAAACATTAAATCCGGAAATTACATCAGATGAAGAAAAACTCATAATAGCAGGTGTTTCTGAAACAAAAAAAGAAGAGACAGGTTTTTTTGGAAAACAGGTAAAAGAACAAGAATATGCAAAAGAGGGTATAATAAAAATGGATGATGCAGCTAACAAAATTGTAACAGATGAGACCGCAGTAATTACTTTAGGCATGACAATCACAGGTGACGTAGCATCCACAGGTTCCATGGATGTAATTGGTACTGTTTTAGGAAATATTGATATTTTAGGAAAGCTAAATATTACCGGATGTGTTCAGGGAAATTCAAAAGCTGCTGAAGTTTTTGCTGACTCTGCAAAAATAACAGGTGAAGTAGTATCAGAAGGCAGTGTGAAAATAGGTCAGGCTTCTGTAGTTATTGGTAATATAACAGCAAACAGTGCAGTAATTGCAGGAGCTGTTAAGGGTGACATTGATGTACATGGTCCAGTTATTTTAGATACATCTGCAATTGTTATGGGTAATATAAAATCTAAATCAGTACAGATTAACAATGGAGCTGTTATCGAAGGCTTGTGTTCTCAGTGCTATGCAGATGTAAATCCAACTACTTTCTTTGAAGATATTAAGAAAAAAACGATTAAGAAATAGTATTTTAATATAAGATTTTTTATATTCAGGATGGAGAAACCAATGCAGAGAATTTTATTGAAATTAAGCGGTGAAGCTTTAGCCGGTGAAAAGAAAACAGGATTTGATGAAGAGACCGTACGTAGGGTAGCAATACAGGTGAAACAACTGATTGATGAAGGAGTACAGGTAGGAATTGTAATCGGAGGCGGAAATTTCTGGAGAGGCCGTACAAGTGAAAATATCGACCGTACTAAGGCAGATCAGATTGGGATGCTTGCAACCATCATGAATTGTATATATGTTTCCGAAATTTTCCGGTCAACAGGAATGCTAACAAATATTCTGACGCCTTTTGAATGTGGAAGCTTTACAAAACTTTTTTCTAAAGACCGTGCCAATAAATATTTTGAAAAAGGTATGGTAGTATTTTTTGCAGGCGGTACAGGACATCCTTATTTCAGTACAGATACAGGTGTTGTTTTAAGAGCTATAGAAGTGGATGCGGACTTCATTCTTCTGGCTAAAGCAGTGGATGGAGTGTATAATGATGACCCAAGAATTAATAAACAGGCAAAAAAATATGATGAGGTCACCATTCAGGAAGTAATCGAAAAAAACCTTCAGGTAGTGGATATGACAGCGTCAATTTTAGCAAGAGATAATAAAATGCCTATGTGGGTGTTTGGTTTGGATGAAGAAAACAGCATTGTGAATACTATGAAAGGTAAATTTACTGGAACGAAAGTCACAGTATAATTGGAGGTCTCAATATGGACGAAAGATTACAGCAGTTTGAAACAAAAATGCAGAAAGCATATGAATTTTTAGCAGCGGATTATGTAACAATCCGGGCAGGACGTGCAAATCCACATATTTTAGATAAATTAAAAGTCAACTATTATGGAACACTTACACCGATTCAACAGGTTGGTAATATTACAGTACCGGAAGCCAGAGTAATTTTAATAGCTCCATGGGAAAAAGGTCTTATTAAGGAAATCGAAAAATCTATTATGGCTTCTGACATAGGAATTAATCCAAATAATGACGGTATCACCATACGTCTGGTTTTCCCGGAATTAACAGAAGAACGTAGAAAAGATCTGGTAAAAGATGTAAAGAAAAAGGCCGAAGAAGCTAAGATTGCTGTCCGTAATATCAGACGTGACGGAAATGAAGTATATAAAAAGCTTGCAAAGACAGAAGTATCGGAAGATGAAATACAGGATTTGGAAGATAAACTCCAAAAAATCACTGATAAATACATCAAAGATATTGAAACTCTTATGGAAGATAAATCAAAAGAGATTATGACCGTATAATAAATGCTATCATAAGGGTCATTTTAAAGATGGCCTGTAAAGTAAAATCTCAGGGATAGAGTACAAGATGAATCGACAGTCGCGTCACTTGTGGTGAATAACAGGGAATGCTAACAGTAGCATTCCCTGTCTTAAAGATTTTTGTCAAACAGCAGTAAAGGGGATTAGAAGATATGAATATTCCAAATCATGTGGCTATTATCTTGGATGGAAACGGAAGATGGGCAAAAAGTAAGGGAATGCCAAGAAATTATGGGCATATTCAGGGAAGTAAGGTTGTTGAAATTATCTGTGAGGAAGCTTATAAAATGGGCATTCAATATCTGACAGTATACGCATTTTCTACAGAAAACTGGAATCGCCCCAAAGACGAAGTAGATGCATTAATGAAACTACTCCGTAATTATATGAAAACCTGTCTGAAAACAGCTGCAAAAAACCGTATGTGTGTCCGTGTAATTGGCGATAAAACTGGTTTGGATGACGATATTCGTAATCGTATAAAAGAATTAGAAGAAGCAACAAAGAATAATGACGGGCTGCACTTTCAGATTGCACTTAATTATGGTGGAAGAGATGAGATAAAAAGAGCTGTAATAAGCATTGCAAAAGAAGCAACAGAAGGTATTGTGAAAGCCGAAGATATAACAGAGGAATATATTAATTCCAAGCTGGATACATTTGGAATTCCGGATCCTGATTTACTTATCAGAACCTGTAATGAACAGCGCATATCCAATTTCCTACTTTGGCAACTGGCATATACTGAATTTTATTTTTCACCTGTTGCCTGGCCGGATTTTACAAAAACCGATTTAGAAAAAGCAATTGAAACTTATAATCAGAGAGATCGGAAATATGGATTGGTGAAGGAGGATTAAAATGTTAGAACGAGTAATAAGTGGCGCAGTACTTGCGGTACTGGCTGTTTTTTTCCTTCTTAGTGGTGGGACCATACTTGCCTGTGCCTGTCTTTTTTTATCTGTCATTGCATATCTGGAACTGACAAAGGCAACGAAAGTACGCAGAGGAGCCAAAATCAATTTTCTGGAGATTATAGGTGTTATAGGTGTTTTCTTATACTATGCTTTAATCTATATAGGAGAACTTACGAAAACAGAATATCGGGTTTATCTTGTTTTGTTTATCTGTCTGTTATTAATTTCCTATATGTTTGTATATGTATTTGCATTTCCTAAATTTGTAAGTGAGCAGGTCATGACAGCTTTTACCTGTTTTATATATGGACCTGTAATGCTTTCGTTCATATATCTTTCCAGAAATCTGGAAAATGGAATTTATTATGTATGGCTGATATTTATCAGTTCATGGATTAGTGATACCTGCGCTTATCTTGTGGGGGTGACTATAGGGAAGCATAAACTGGCACCAGTTCTAAGCCCTAAAAAATCCATTGAAGGAGCAGCAGGTGGGATTTTGGGAAGTGCTCTCGTAGGAGCATTATATGGCTATTTTGTCATTGCTCCAAGAGTAAACAATGCCCATGTAATCTGGATTCTTGCAGTAATAAGTGCTATAGGGTCACTGATTTCTCAAGTAGGTGATCTTGCTGCCTCCGGTATTAAAAGAAATCACGAAATCAAGGATTATGGAAAATTAATTCCAGGACATGGCGGAGTGATGGATCGTTTTGACAGTGTTATTTTTACAGCCCCGATTGTATACGGAATGCTGATATTATGGATGAAACCATAAATCTTCGGTAGTGGCAGTAACTTTTGGGAAATTTGCAAAAATAGATTTTTAAGAAAAAAATAATTTATGATCGTAATAAAAGGCTGTATAAATCAGATTATAAAGAAGGATGTAGCATGAAAAATATTGCGATACTTGGTTCTACAGGGTCCATAGGAACGCAGACACTGGAAATCGTCAGGGATAATAAGGATTTGAAAGTTGTTGCGCTTGCAGCAGCTTCTAATGTAGTTTTAATGGAAGAACAGATACGGTGTTATAAACCTGAAATAGCCTGTATGTGGGATGAAGTGGCGTATTTGGATTTGAAGGATCGGGTAAAAGATCTTAATATAAAAATTGTACAGGGCATGGATGGTCTTTTGGAAATAGCGGTTTTGAAAAACATGGATATTCTGGTAACTGCAATTGTAGGAATGATTGGTATCAGACCCACCATTGCGGCAATCGAAGCTGGAAAGACTATTGCACTGGCAAATAAAGAAACCCTGGTAACGGCAGGTCATATTATTATGCCCTTAGCAGCAAAAAAAGGTGTTTCCATTCTGCCTGTGGATAGTGAACACAGTGCCATATTTCAGTCTTTGAACGGCGAAAATGGTAATCTGATTAATAAAATATTACTGACTGCTTCGGGAGGACCTTTCCGGGGTAAAAAAAGAGAAGAACTTGAAAAAATAACGGTTGAGGACGCCTTAAGGCATCCGAACTGGTCTATGGGGAAAAAAATAACCATAGATTCTGCAACTCTTGTAAATAAAGGACTGGAAGTTATGGAAGCAAAATGGCTGTTTGGGGTAGATTTGGATCGTATCCAGGTGGTAGTGCACCCACAGAGCATCATACATTCCATGGTAGAATTTGTAGATGGAGGTATTATTGCCCAGATGGGTACTCCTGATATGAAACTTCCGATTCAGTATGCTCTTTTTTATCCTGAAAGAAGACCTATGAATGGAAAAAAAGTAGATTTTTATGAATTAGGTCAGATTACTTTTGAAAAACCGGATATGGAAACTTTTACAGGATTAAAACTGGCATTTGAGGCATCTAAAACGGGAGGCAGCATGCCTACTGTTTACAATGCAGCAAACGAAAAAGCGGTAAGTCTGTTTTTAGATAAAAAAATTAAATTTTTGGAAATACCGGAACTGATAAAAGCTTCCATGGAAGCCCACAGGACGATACAACTGCCAAATGTAGATGAAATACTTCAAGCGGAAGCAGAGACTTATGAATTTATCGCCAGACGATACTAGGAGGCATATAATTTGAGCATAGTTTATTTTTTAATCATATTCAGTATTGTGGTACTTTCCCATGAATTTGGACATTTTATTGTAGCAAAAAGCAATGGAATTCATGTAGTTGAGTTTTCCATGGGAATGGGTCCTGCCTTAATTAAATTCAATCGAGGTGGAACTTTATATGCACTTCGACTTCTTCCTTTTGGCGGAGCCTGTATGTTTGAAAATGAAGATGGAATGGCAGAGGGAAAAGAAAAAAAAGGAGCATTTACAAGCGCGAGCGTCTGGGCAAGAATAGCAACTGTGTTTGCGGGACCGCTTTTTAACTTTATACTGGCTTTTTTATTTTCTTTGATTTTAGTTGGCTATGTGGGCAGTGATAAGCCTACAGTTGTAAGCCTGGTTGACGGTTACCCAGCTCAGGAAGCTGGAATTCAAACTGGAGATGTGATTACAAAAATTAATGGAGAAAGAGTCTACCTTTATCGCGAAGTAAGCATTATTTCATATATGAATCGTGGAGAAACCATGAAAATCCAATATGAGCGCGACGGGAAAAGCTACACTGCACAGGTAACACCTATCTATGACGATACCCAGAAGAGATATTTCGTGGGAATCAGCGGTGGTGAAAAGGTTAACTGCGCAAATCTCAAAGTGTTTCAATATAGTTATTATGAAGTCAGGTACTGGGTGAAATATTCAATAAAAAGTCTTGAGATGCTGTTTCAGGGTAAAGTGTCTAAAGATGAAATTTCAGGTCCTGTAGGAATCGCGCAGATGGTTGGCGATGTCTACGAGGAATCAAAAGCTTATGGACTTCCTACAGTTGTGATTAATATGATAAATATTGCCATATTATTATCTGTAAACCTTGGTGTTATCAATCTTCTCCCCCTGCCTGCACTGGATGGAGGACGACTGGTTTTCCTTATTATTGAAGCAATCAGGAGAAAACCGGTTCCACCGGAAAAAGAGGGCTTCGTTCATTTCATGGGGTTTGTAGCACTGATGATTTTAATGGTACTGATTGTGATGAATGATATTATGAAATTGTTTAAATAGTACAAGTTGAATTTCTAAAAATATGGAATATAAACAAATATACCAGAGTGTTCTTATTATGTATCTGGGTTATGTAAATCCGGTGGCTGAAATATATTTTTTCAGCCACTTTTTTTGTTAGATTCCGCTAATTGTATTTCAAAAATTAATAGGTTATAATCCATTTACACTTCTAATTTATGACAAGTGAAACAACTTGTCGATCCATCTTATTTGTCGGAGAGAAGACAGAATAATCGGAAAGCAGTGTTTATGTCTAAAAAGACTACAGATGAAAAACTAAAAATCTTGAGCTGGGCATGTATTGCCATGGCAGGAATAGTTTTTTTGATGGTTTTAACTTTAAAAATGAAATATCAGGAACCTCTTTTTGTAACAGTGGTAAATGAAAATGGGCAAAAAATACTCATCAGAGCAGGGTCTGTTCTTGAAGATAAGGGAAAACTTAGATTTTTATTGACTCAAAACAAGGATGAAAATGGAAAGTTTTATCTGTCACAAAACGGAGAACGATGGACAGAACTAAAATATAGTGATTCGTGCTGGGATTATGAACAACACTACAACAGAATTACAACGCTGGTATTTTCTTATGTTGAGGAAGGGAATTTCTTAAAGAGAAGAAAATTATCCCAGATGTTTTACCTGATGCCGAATACACAAGCAGAAAATAATGCAAAAATGATAGAACCTAAGAAGGATTCAGCAGAAAACAATGTAGAAATGACAGAAACTAAGAAGGATACAGCAGAAAACAATACGGATATGACAGGTGATCAGTTAGAATATTATGGCAAGGGGCGATTCTTGACGAAAAAATAGGGGTGTGTTAGACTTAAAAAGGTGTTTTATAGTGCCTGTTGCTGGTTTTGCAATAGGCTTTCATATATTTAAGGAGACTTATTATGTATCGTAATAATACAAAAGTAATACAGATTGGAAATCGCATAATTGGTGGTGGAAATCCTATTTTGATTCAATCCATGACAAATACAAGGACTGAGGATATTGAAAAAACAATAGCACAAATACTGGAATTAGAAAAAGCAGGCTGTGAGATTATTCGGTCTACAGTTCCAAACATGGAAGCAGCACTGGCGTTGTCGCAGATTAAGAAACAAATACATATTCCACTTGTGGCGGATATTCATTTTGATTATAAACTTGCAATTGCAGCTATTGAGAATGGTGCAGATAAGATTAGAATTAATCCTGGAAATATTGGTAGTCGGGATAAAGTGGCGGAAGTAGTGAAAGTAGCAAGAGAACGTAATATACCTATCCGTATTGGTGTAAACAGTGGCTCGTTAGAGAAAGAACTGATACAGAAATACAACGGAGTAACGGCAGAAGGTATAGTGGAAAGTGCTTTGGATAAAGTACATATGATTGAAGACTTAGGATATGATAATCTGGTTATCAGCATAAAATCTTCTGATGTAATGATGTGTGTGAAAGCACATGAAATTCTGGCAGAAAAAACAATCTATCCCCTGCATGTTGGAATTACAGAATCAGGGACGGTTCAAAGTGGTAATATTAAATCTGCAATAGGTCTGGGTATTATATTAAACCAGGGAATTGGTGATACAATCAGGGTATCTCTGACAGGAGATCCTGTTGAAGAAATTCGTTCAGCCAGATTAATACTTCGTACTTTGGGTCTGCGAAAAGGTGGAATTGAAGTCATTTCATGTCCTACATGTGGAAGAACAAGAATAGATTTAATAGGTCTTGCAACAAAAGTAGAAAAACTTGTGGAAGATTATCCTCTTGATATTAAAGTGGCTGTTATGGGATGTGCAGTTAATGGACCGGGAGAAGCAAGAGAAGCTGATATTGGAGTGGCTGGCGGAATAGGGGAAGGAATACTTATTAAAAAAGGCGAAATCATAAAAAAGGTTCCGGAAGCAGAACTTCTTAATGCATTGAAGGATGAACTTGATCACTGGAATCAATAAAAATCAACGAAATACCAAAACAGGGGTGTAAGAATGACAAAAAGTTTTTTTGAAGTATTTCAAAGTTTACAGCTGAAGAATGAATTAAGCATATTGTTTGAACAGGTTCAGGTGGAGCGGATATCTTCAACGAAACGTAAGGACTTTTTGCGTATCTATATCCTTAGTGAAAATCTGATTATGAAAGATCAGATATTCAAAGTTGAAGAAGAGATAAAAAAGCAGTTGTTTCCTACGGCTGATATGGTTATAAAAATATATGAAAAATTCCAGCTTTCCAAACAATATAATCCAGAAAAACTTATGAATATATACAAAGAAAGTATTTTACTGGAATTAAGAGAATACAGTCTGGTGGAGTATAATCTTTTTAAAAAGGCAAAACTGGATTATCCTTCTGAAAATATTATTAAATTAACTATAATTGAGAGCGTATTTGCGCAACTGAAAGCAGAAGAACTCCTTAGGGTCTTAGAAAAAATATTTAACGAAAGGTGCGGTTTTCAGGTTGTTTTTCAGACAGAATATGAACAACCCGTTGAAACAATAACGAACGAAGGTGATGTGATTATAGCTCGCCAGGTGGCTGAAATTGTTGCCAGAACAGCAGGAGCTATTGCTAAAAATGGAGAAGAAGAAGGCGTGCAAAAACCGCCTGAGACTTCACAAAATGGAAAAATGTTACTACCGGATTCAAATGAAACTGTAGGTGAAAAAATATTTGATTCTAATTCTGGTATTGAAAGCACAGGTATAAATAATATTCAGGATGATCAGGAATCTGCAAGAAACCAGAAGCAACAGCAAAGTTCCAAGCGGTCTGAAGAATCTATCATGGAAGCTGCAAAAACTGCGCTGAAAGACAGCGAAAATAAATTATCACAAAAACCAGCGAGCAGTGGGAAAGAGAATGGTTTTAAAGGAAAAAGTTCTTTTGAAAAAGGTGAATTTAAGTACGGTAAAAAAATGAAAACTTCTGATGATCCTAATGTTATATACGGCAGAGATATTGAAGAAGAAACCATCGCAATAGAAGAGATTCAGGGAGAAATGGGCGAAGTAGTTATACGTGGGCAGATACTTGGCGTAGAAAAAAGACCTATTCGTAACGAAAAAACCATTCTTACTTTTTATATAACGGATTTTACGGATACTATTACAGTAAAAATGTTCTGTAAAGATGAACAATTATCTGAACTGGAAACTGGTATTAAACAAGGAGCTTTCTTAAAAATAAAGGGTGTTACGGTAATTGATAAATTTGATTCTGATCTAACAATAGCTTCCGTTGCAGGTATTAAAAAAATTCCGGATTTTACTACTTCACGTATGGACAATTCCGTAAAGAAACGGGTTGAACTTCACTGCCATACCAAAATGAGCGACATGGATGGTGTAAGTGAAACCAAAGATATAGTAAAAAGAGCATATAAGTGGGGACATCCGGCAATTGCCATAACGGATCACGGAAATGTACAGGCATTCCCTGATGCAAATCATGTCTGGGATGATTTGTGGAAGGTAGAAAAAGCAAAACGCAAAGAAGCAGGAGATGAAAATCCAAATAAAAATGACTTTTTTAAAGTTATTTATGGAGTTGAGGGCTATCTGGTAGACGATTTAAAAGAAATTGTTTCAAATTGCAGAGAGCAGAATATTAATGAAACTTACGTAGTTTTTGATTTGGAAACTACAGGCTTTTCTGCTGTACGAAACAAGATAATTGAAATAGGTGCTGTAAAAATCAGAGACGAAAAGATTATTGAACATTTTTCTTCTTTTGTTAACCCAAAGACCCCAATTCCTTTTAACATAGAACAGTTGACAGGAATTAAAGATGACATGGTAATTGATGCTCCTGTTATAGAGGATATTCTTCCCCAGTTTATGAAATTCTGCGAAGGTGCTGTACTGGTTGCGCACAATGCAGGATTTGATATGAGTTTTATAAAGCAAAATACTAAAAAATGCAACATTCCATGTGAATTTACTTATGTAGATACCGTAGGTTTAGCTCGGATGCTATTTCCGGAACATGCAAAACATACCCTTGATGCTGTGGCTAAAATGGTAGGAGTATCTTTGGAAAAACACCACAGGGCAATAGATGATGCCCAGGCTACTGCTGAAATATATCTGAAATTCATACCAATGTTAAAAGACAGAGGTGCGGATACTCTACATAAAGTGAATGCACTTGGAGCCGCCAGCGATGATGTGATTAGGAGATTGCCTTCCTACCATGTGATTATTCTGGCACAAAATAATATTGGACGTGTGAATCTTTACCGCCTGATTAGCGAATCACATCTTAGGTACTATAACAAGAGACCCAATATTCCCAAAAGCAGAATTATGAAATACAGAGAGGGTCTGATTATAGGTTCGGCCTGTGAAGCAGGAGAACTATATAGGGCAATTTTAGATGAAAAAAACGAAAGTGAAATTGCACGAATTGTAAATTTTTATGATTATCTGGAAATACAACCAGCTGGCAATAATAAATTTATGATTGAATCAGAAAAAATAGCTACAGTTAATTCAGTAGAAGATATTCTGGAAATAAATAAAACTATAGTAAAACTTGGAGAACATTTTCAAAAACCGGTTGTAGCTACCTGCGATGTTCATTTTCTGGACCCGGAAGACGAAATATATCGTAAAATTATTATGACAGGAAAAGGATTTAAAGATGCAGATGATCAGGCTCCTTTGTATTTAAGGACAACAGAGGAAATGCTTAAAGAATTCTCATACCTTGGCAGTGATAAAGCAGAAGAAGTTGTTATAACCAACACCAACCTTATTGCGGACCGCATTGAGACTATATCGCCGGTAAGACCAGATAAATGTCCACCGGTTATTGAAAACAGTGATAAAACACTTACAGACATCTGCTATCACAGAGCCCATGAATTATATGGAGATCCCCTTCCTGCAATTGTTGAAACCAGGTTGGAAAAAGAGTTACATTCCATTATTACCAACGGCTTTGCGGTTATGTATATCATAGCTCAGAAACTTGTTTGGAAATCCAATGAAGATGGATATTTAGTAGGTTCAAGAGGTTCAGTTGGGTCTTCCTTCGTGGCTACTATGTCAGGAATTACGGAAGTGAATCCATTAAGCCCCCATTATTATTGTCTGAATTGTCACTATAGTGATTTTGAGTCTGAGGAAGTGACTGCTTATTCAGGTGAAACAGGAATTGATATGCCGGATAAGAACTGCCCGGTTTGTGGCGAGAAGTTACAGAAAGATGGATTTGACATACCTTTTGAAACTTTTCTTGGCTTTAAAGGTGATAAAGAACCGGATATCGATTTAAATTTTTCGGGGGAATATCAGTCAAAAGCACATAAATATACAGAAGTTATTTTTGGTGCAGGACAGACTTTCCGAGCAGGAACCATTGGTACGCTTGCAGATAAAACTGCTTTTGGTTATGTAAAAAACTACTATGAAGAACATGGGAAAAAGAAACGTACATGTGAGATAAACCGTATTGTAAGCGGATGCACGGGTATTAGAAGAACAACAGGACAGCATCCTGGAGGAATTATTGTATTACCTTTAGGCGAAGAAATTAATTCTTTTACACCAGTGCAGCATCCTGCAAATGACATGACTACAGATATTATCACCACACATTTTGATTATCACTCTATTGATCATAATCTACTGAAACTTGATATTCTGGGTCATGATGATCCCACCATGATTCGTATGCTTCAGGATTTAACGGGAATAGATCCTGTTAAAATACCATTGGATGATCCTGAAGTAATGACATTGTTTCAAAGTACCAAGGCTCTTGGAATATCACCTGACCAGATTGGAGGCTGTAAGCTGGGGTCTTTAGGTATTCCTGAATTTGGTACAGAATTTGTTATACAAATGCTCATTGACACAAAACCTACTTCTTTTTCGGATCTGGTTCGTATTTCAGGGCTTTCCCATGGAACCGATGTATGGGTTGGAAATGCGGCCACTTTAATCGAGGAAGGTAAAGCCACTATTTCTACGGCAATCTGTACAAGAGATGATATTATGCTTTATCTGATAAAAATGGGAGTTGAAAGCAGTCTTTCGTTTACTATTATGGAATCAGTACGTAAAGGAAAAGGGCTAAAACCGGAATGGGAAGTTGCTATGACGGATGCAGGAGTGCCGGATTGGTATATCTGGTCCTGCAAGAAAATTCAGTATATGTTTCCAAAAGCCCATGCTGCGGCCTATGTTATGATGGCATGGAGAATAGCTTATTGTAAAATAAAGCATCCACTTGCTTATTATGCAGCATATTATAGTATCAGGGCTTCTGCATTTTCTTATGAGATTATGTGTCAGGGGCAAAAACATCTGGAAAATATTATGAATGATTATCGAAAGCGAATGGATGAATTATCCAAGAAAGACCAGGATACTTTCAAGGATATGAAAGTTGTCCAGGAGATGTATGCAAGAGGTATTGAATTTGAACCTATTGATATTTTTACTGCCCAGTCACGCCTTTTTCAGATTGTTGATAATAAGGTCATGCCTTCCTTAAACAGCATTGAAGGTTTGGGTGAAAAAGCCGCAGATACTATTGTGGAAGCATCAAAAGACGGTCCTTACTTAAGCAAAGATGATTTCAGAATCCGTACAAAAGCAAGTAAAACAGTGATAGACTTGATGGATTCCTTGAATCTGTTGGGAAACATTCCTGAATCTAATCAGATTAGCCTTTTTGATTTTATGTAAAAACGTAGCGAAAAGATAGCATGAAAAAACCCATCAGGTAAAATGCCTGATGGGTAAATATAATAACAGCTCGTAGGGGAATCGAACCCCTGATTCTGCCGTGAGAGGGCAGCGTCTTAACCGCTTGACCAACGAGCCATGACCTATAAAAGAAAGACCTCGTTCATCTTATTATAAAAACATTAAAAAATCAAGTACTTTTTCAAAAACCGAATAATGAAGAAATTACTAATCTATATGAATAATCAATAAGGTAAGTAGAAAATAATAAAAACCAATTATTAAGAATATAAAATTACTATAAATTAAAGACAAAACATTGAAAATGTAAAAACTATTGATTGACTTTCTGCCGTAAATGTATTACGTTTATATTAGATAACGTATATGACAAAATGTACTATTTAAATATTCAAATAGCCAATGTATATTGGCAGATAGGAGGGAATATGAATCATTACGCATTATCAGAAACAGAAATGGAAATTATGGAAGTACTCTGGAAAACAAACAGACCTATGCCTTCACGGGAATTACTAGAGCATTTTAACAAAGTTGAGGGAAAAGACTGGAAGAAACAGACTCTCAATACATTTTTTATCCGCATGATCCAAAAAGGAGCTTTAAGAAGTGAAAGAAAAGACACTTACTGTCTGTACTCACCAGTTTATAAGAGAGATGAATACGAACAGATGCGTGCACAGAATATGTTGAATTCTTTATATGGCGGGAAACTTAGTAATTTTATTGCAGCACTTTCCGGTGGCAAGAAAATAAGTAAAGAAGAAGCAAATGAATTGAGAAAAATGCTAGATTGAGGTAATACATGGATATATTGCTGACGACGTCTCTTGCTGGAAGCCTCGTAATGGGGTGGTACATAGTATTGAAAATTGGAATAAAAGAAAAATTTTTTTCAAGATTCAGACAGTGCGTTTTGAAATTATCTGTTGTGTTCTTCTTGGTGCCGTTTGGTCTTTTGTATAGTCAGTACAGATTGATTCTAAATATTATTTCGGGAAATTATTTTAACTATTTTATTTCAAGAATAAATATGTCAAAAGGTTCGATTTCTTTAAAAAATGTAATAGAAGTATCCGAAAGTGGTAAAATACTGTTTGTACAAAACAAAGAGTTTTATTATCTTTTGGGTGCTTTTATTGCAGTACTGATAGTCTTTATGGATAAACAGATGAGGAACTATATAAAAGGCTGCAGAGACATTTATCACAATTCAAAATCGGTTGTAGATGAAGAAATACTTGAGATATTTAAAAAAAGTAAAGAGAAAGCTAAAGTTAAAAGAAATATCCGCTTAAAAGTATGGAAAGAAGCTGGCACACCTTTTGTCATGGGAGTGATCCGCCCCTGTATCGTTATTTCAGGTGATACGTTATCTAAAGATGAATATGAAATGATTTTTTTGCATGAATTCTCCCACGTGAAGAATTTTGACATTGTTTGGAAAATAATATCAACGATTGCTTTAATAGCAAACTGGTATAACCCTTTGGTATATTATCTTAGACATGAAATGAACCTGTGCTGTGAAATCATAAGTGATGAAGATGTTGTAAAAGAACGGGATGTTAATTATCGTAGAGCTTACGGCAAACTCATTATATCCATGGCAGAAGAAAAATCAGCTAAAACACCAGATGCAGTAGCAGCATTTGGCAGACCAAGCCGGTTTATGAAAGTCAGAATCTCAAAAATGCTCTCTGCGAAAAATAGGAATTATTATGAGAGATCAATAGCTTTAGGGCTTCTTCTTGTCATAATAGTAACAAATTCTTTTACTATCCTAGCATACGATGCGCCTAACAAAGTTGTGGTTGGAGAAGATAAATCTACAATTGCAGATGGAGGCACTGATATTATGATTGCTTACAATCGTGTAGCGATGACAGAAGAAAAAAATGATTCTGAATTTTCTTTAGATGGAGCAACAATAATTGAAACTCAGGGGTCAGAGACATATGTTAAATTTATAGATCTTGCGGGGATGGTTTATCCGGTTTCCAGTATTCTTGATACAGAAACAGGCAAAGAAGAATCCCAAGTGGCATGTGAACACAACTATATATCAGGTTACCTGCAGGTTCATGAAAAGGATTTATCGGGTAGCTGCAACGTGACGGTTTATAATGCCGAAATATGTACACTCTGTAATCAAGT